>OIYG01000031.1_pt1 | contig 147474 bp, 176 predicted proteins | sample 1587861 | NCBI WGS metagenome assembly OIYG01 (sample SAMN03283272) | human gut metagenome | biome: human-associated habitat; material: feces | host: Homo sapiens | place: Peru | collected 2012 | reverse complement strand
TTATAGTATCTAGCACCGATACTGTAGTAAAATGCTGGCATCTATCATCTATAATCATGGCAAATTTTGTGATGATTTTAAATCCACCCTAAAACTAGGCGCTTACATTTTAACAGCTACCATAACTACGAGAATTGCTACATTAAAGATTGCCAGTGTAATAACATCTTTCATTTGTAGTCTTTTAGATTTTGTTTCCATCAACGGTTCCTCCTAAAAATAAAATAGTGTGGTTAGCATAAACTAACCACACTGCATAATACCACCTGATTTAGATTTGAACATTTCCAAAAAGTCAAAATCTATCCAAAAAGCCGTTTAATTGTTCTTTTTTTCTATATTCTCTTGGGGTTGTACCTATTACTTCTTTAAAGGCTGTAGAAAACTTGTTGGGGTTTTCATAGCCAATTTCTCCTGCAACTTCCGTGATTGAAGATGAAGTTGTTGCTAAGAGTTTTGCTGCCATCTGCATCTTATATTCACGTTGAAATGAATATATCGGCTTACCGTATACAGCTTTAAAACACTCCTTCATCGTTGTCATTCTAAGATCGTACTTTTCGGCATAATCCTGCAAGGAACATTTTTTATTATAATTTTCCATAAGATCGTGTTTTATCAGTTTTATTTTTTTTATTGTATCGCCAGAGTAATATGCCGAAATTTCCGTTGATTGATTAGGTAAAGTATTAGATATGTGATAAAACACTTCTAATACTTTTAAGCGAAGATATCCTATATTAATTTTTTCCCTCATCTCTAACATTTCATCAAAGACGTGTCGAAGAATTGTTGTTGCTTTCATTACTGTACAACAGTGATTTACACAATACTTCTGAACTAAATCTTTAAAATCTATTGAAATCCCCTCAATTCCACTCTCATAGTTCATCCCTGCTAAATCAGTATCTACAATAATGGCTAATCCATCATAATAACTTGTAGGGAAATAAGGCATTTCCCATTGTGAATCAAGAACACTAACTGCAAAATCACCTTCTCCTAAGTAAGTCATATATCCTCGTTTATATTCACATTCATATCGTCCGGCGCTACAATATGCGATTTCTATTACATTGTGCATGGACGCATTTCTCTGAAAACAATAGTTAGCAGAAAATGTAGTGTATGACAAATCAATTCCCGGAAATAGATGATAATTGTGCATTACTGCGTTTGCAGTATCACACTCTATTTGATATTTTACATCCGCATCTGTTTCATTTATTATTTTTGTACCACTTTTAAAAGGAGCAGTTATTTTTTGATATTTCATGAATTGTCCTTTCTCTATATATTGCGGTTTGTTAAAACTAATCAACCTGTATAGTATATCAGAAATATCTCTCTTTTTAAAGTCCCTCGAAAATTCTTACAATATACATTATATGATATATCATAATGTTTACTGCAACAAATAAATCGTTTTACCTTTTTGCTTTATTATATTACCGACTTTCTATATTCTTCGGACGGTAATTATACTCTTGCCTCTCCTGTCTTCCTTTTACCTCAACATGTTTCTCTGCTAATTTTCTATGAAGTGAGTTTTCTCCGTACTTAGCTTCCCAATTCTTCACTTCTTCCTTGTAGGAGCTATAATCAGATGCAGCATTATTGAACATTCGGTAGAACTCATCCACTGTTTTATAACCATATTCCTGTACGATTTTTCCTAGTCTGGATTTCATATTGCTTATCTTTTCTGTCAGGGTATCATGTTCTTCCTGTAATTTTTTCCTCTTACCTGCTTTGAAGATACCAGTACATTTTGCCAATTCCATATAGACGTCGTTTCGGTCTGATTCTACTTTGATGATTGCCTGATTTTGCTTTCCTAACTTGTTCTTTACTTCTAACATCTGATTCCAATTCATAAGTGGTGCAGGAACTTTCGGTCTAGGTGGAATAGCAGGCTTTTCTACGTTTGGCTCTGCAACCTTTATCGGTGCAGATGTTTCTTTCTTAACGAATTGTTCCTGTATATGGTCTGCAAGTGTCACAACATCCTTTTTCTCTTTTCGTAGTTCCAGTTTTAGAATAAACTCTCGAATCAGCTTCTCCAGAAATTCCACAGCATTAAATAATATCATAAACAGAAAAGCTCTATCGTGACCTCTTTTCCTGATAGATTGCTGTACTTTATCTACAACCTGTTCTTTCTTGACTGTTATAATTTCTTCTCTGGCAATACCAGTAACAAGAGCCTGATCCACCATTTTATTCCAAGCCTTTACCATATCATTGGAATTTTTTATTGCTTGTTCCTTTGGATTATTCTTCCCAATCTTCTTAGTTGCAAGATACACATCCCCATGCTTAAATACCGACAGCTTTTCTTTCGCGTCTTTCACAAGTCCATTCATCAGATCGGTATAATATTCCTGGTCCTATGTCAAGATTTAGTACAAGTTAAAATGAGAAATTTCTCCCCATTTTAACCTGCCAGAAGCTCAGCCTCAGTGTTCGTTCTTTCATACACTTGTTCGAATTCGTTTGGCGACATATAGTTGCAATGGCTATGAATTCGTTTCGTATTGTAGAAAGCTTCCAGATATTCAAAAATCAACTGGTATGCTTGCTTATAATCACGGATTTTAAAGCGATTGAGCCATTCACGTTTGATAACAGAATGAAAGGATTCAATGCATGCATTATCCCACGGAAAAGCTTTCTTCGAGTAGCTACGCTGCATATTTTCGGTTGCTTTTTTATATTCCTTTGCAACATATTGGCTGCCACGATCCGAATGGATAATTAATGGTTGATCAATATTTCGGCGAGCTTTGGCTTTGTTTATAGTATCAATCACGCAGGATACTTCCAGTGTTTCTGAAAGTGTCCAGGCTATGATTTTTCTGGAAAATAAATCCATAATACTGGTCAGATAGACAAATCCGTCTATTGTCCAGATGTAGGTGATATCCGAACACCAGACAGCATTCGGGCGGTCAGGATTAAACTGTTCATCAAGGATATTTTGTAATTCTGTGCTGAAATCAGAATCTTTTGTGGTGATGGTCCATGGTTTGCTCCACTGAGCACGGATTCCCATTTGGCGCATATATGTTCCAACGGTTCTTTCCGAAATGACTTCACCGGTTTTTCGCAGTTCTACAGTGATTTTCGGAGCGCCGTAGTTCTGCTTGGAATCATCATAAATATCCTGTATTTTTGCTTTTACAGCTTCACGACGTTTTTCTGTATCAGAAGGTACGTGGTGGAGCCATGCAAGATATCCTGAGCGAGAGACACCTAAAAATTTCAACATTCCGGAGACGGAAACCCGGCGTCCAGCCTTTTTGGCAGCTTCTGTCTTCTCAGTCACTTCGAGATAAATGGCTTCCGTCATTTTCCCAGAATGTTGATTGCTTTTTTTAACACATCAAGTGCATCTTGGGCATCACGTAATTCACGTCTGAGACGGGCAATTTCCTTCTGCTCATCAGATGCATAATTACCAGAACCACGAACAGGAATATCACCTGATTCTCGGAAGTCTTTCAGCCACTTTGTTAATGTACTGTAGCCGATGCCAAGATTTTCTGCACATCCACGTACTCCGAGATCTTTATGATCTTGATAGTACTGGATTGCATCAAGTTTAAATTGTTTGTCATGTTGCTTTGCCATATGAGATCCTCCTTCAGCATGTTTCTATTGTACCATGCTTATGTGTATTTGGAATTTCTCATTTTGGCTTGTACTATTTATATTCTAGCATCATCCTTGACCTCATCCAAGAAATTTTCCTGCTTGAAGAGTTTGTTCTTAATGGTAAATATCTGCCTTTCGTAGACTTCACCTTTCCTAATAACCTTACACCTTTTGCGGATAGCTCCATTCTCATCTAGGATTTCTTTCTTGGTGCGAACATGATTCCCTCTTTCATCATAAAACATATTTCTGGTGGCAATCTTTTCTATCGGATCATCAAGATAATTTCGTTCTGCAAAGATAAGATGGATATGATAATTTGTCTTTCTCTTGTTATGGTGAAGTGCTGCAATACAGTCAACACCATACCGACTTTTGAATTTATCCGTCATATACTTTAACAGTTCTTTTGGCGAATAATCTACAAAGGATTCTGGTAAAGCAATAATCAGTTCTCTTGCTTCGATACATTTTCCTTCTGTACCACTTTTCTTAAATTCTTCCTGATTGCACTTGGCAAGCTCCGTCCAGAAACTCCGATTGAGATTTCACCTGTTTTAAGGGATTTAATAACTGTTATATTTTGTTATTAAATTCTCAACAAACCCTTGAAAACACTGGATTTATCGCAGGTGAGCTTTCCCTTATTGTTTCCCTTGTGTTATATCATCCCACCAGTGTTTACGAACTCTGGTAAGGGCAAATACAAGGGTGCAGGACATCCGGTGGATGTCCGCTTTGCACCGACCGTAGTGAAGCGAAGACCACAAGATGTCCGGTGGACATCTGCTCTGTGCCGACCGAAGCGGCAGCGGAGACCAAGAAAAATCTATAAAACAGTATAACACAAAATAAAAGTGACATGGTGAACTGATTGAAATGCTTCTAATTGTCTGATTTTTGTAACTTGCTGATTGATTGAATGATAAGGAGATAAGATACGATGAAAACGATATTTGCAGAATACAATCCACAACGAAATAGCATTGATATTTATACATCTACTGGCTATATGCTCCGCATTGACTGCTGGGAAGCAGAAAAGAATTTAAAGACTACACCCGGATCAGATTGTGCATTAAACGCACTTGCCATTGATGAACCACTTGAATATGTACGATTATATCTTGATGGGAATTTACAGATGTGGGTAGATGCGGAAGATTCATTAGAACTTTAGCATTTATGACTGGATAATAGTAATGAGATAACTTATTGAATTTCTTTTTAATAAGTTATTTCATTACTTTAAGCAGAACAGTTATTTTACGAGTTTATCTCTTTATTATGCATGGATGTTTACTTATTCATTGAATTAGGCAGAATTTCCACAAACGTCTTATAAAAATCATATGTCTTTCCGTTTTCTTGTGCACAGAGAAGAAATCGGCTGATGATTACACCGGTACGGTACGTTTCCTGAATGAGTGCCAAATGTTCGGGCAGATCGTTAGGAAAACCGGTTGTCACTTCTTCTTTCATCAAAAAAGTTATATATCTGGCAGATTGTTTTTGCCAAAGAATACTGGATTCCGGAAAGGATGAACTCATGTCAGCCGGGATGGTGATCCCGCGTTGTTCCTGTGGCAGGGATTGTGAATCCTGCACCCTTGTATATAGATAAGGATTTTCAATATACCGGCACAGCTTATCTCTTTCAATCAAGTCAAAGGGAACAACACAGTCTGTATCAATATCTGTTTCCTAATACGGCTGTGCTTTCAGCATTTCCAGCATTTCCACTGCCTGCATATGATAGCGCAGCTTCTTCATACGTCTTGTAAGCATTTCCTGCTGTCGTTTTAGTTCTACTATTTTTTCGGCAAACAATTCTTGATGCTGTTTCGGTGTAGAAGCTTCCATACCACAGATTTCCTTCAACTGTAATCCAGGATTTTTATAAAAAATCACATCGGAAATTGTCATTAAATCTTCAATCGTGTATTCCCGATATTGATTTTCGGCTTTTTTTCCGGGATGTAAAACGCCCTTGTCCTCCCAATATCTAAGAGTAGATGCCGGTATATCAAAAAATCTGGCTATTTCACCGATTTGAAATTTCCTGTCCATAAATATTCCCTTACTGTTTTCAAAACATACTTACTGTTATTTCCCTACTATAGCATTTTTTCCATTGACCTTCAATCTACTTGAAGGCTTATCCTATGATCAGAAGGGAAACTATCATGGAAAACACTTTAATTTTTACCTCTGAAAAAGAGGTACGCTTCGGAAAGATATTGAAATTTATTATTCCGACATATCTGACTTCACTCTTTAACACAGTTTATACCATTATTGACGGGATTTTTGTGTCTGCATATGTTGGTACCGATGCTTTAGCTTCTATCAACATTGTTTACCCTATTGTGAACGTATTAACCGGAATCGCACTTGTATTTGCAACCGGAGGCAGTGCCGTTGCAGCTTTGCATATTGGCGGTAACAGAAAAGCGGAAGCAGACCGCTCCTTTTCTGTCAGTACTGTTGCTGCCATCCTGCTTGGGTGCCTTATTTCCCTACTAGTTCTTGCAAACCTGTCTGCAATCCTGTCCCTGCTCGGTGCGACTGACGTAACGATAGCAGGCTGTAAAACATACGCGCGTTGGTGGCTTCTTGTTGCTCCTGTTGTAATCGGGAAAAAACTGTTTACATATTTTATCCGGGTGGACGGTGCTCCCACATACAGTTTTCTGACAGCGTTGTCCGGTGGCATTTTGAATATCATTCTGGACTATGTTCTGGTCGGACGTATGCACATGGGAATCTATGGTGCGGCACTGGCAACGATTCTTGGACTGGTATTATCATTTACGATGGGAATTTATTACTTTATCCGTAAACATAAATTCACTATTATTTTTGCACTTGTTTTAGGAACAGTCCTTGCAGCTATCTGCTATGTATTTACCAATCAGATTGTCAGTGCTTTTCTTACAGATCAGACTGCTTTTTCCTATGCAGTTCAGTTTGCAAGAATACTTCTTTCCACCAGCTTTCTGTTCGGTGTATTTTATGTGTTGGTCAATGCACTTCAGGCAATGGGAGCCGCAACTCCAGCACTGCTTATCAGCATGAGCCGTCAGGGAATCATTTTTATTCCTGCATTATTTATTTTGCAGACTGCTATTGGAATGACCGGACTTGTATGGGCACAACCAGTTGCCGATGTATTGTCTATTCTGATTGCAGCTATATTGTTCGAAAAAACTATGAAGAAAATGCAGATGCTATAAAGCGAAAATACGCCTATCACATGCTTAGAATTTATCTTTTTCAATTCTAAGCATACGATATCCAATTCCAATGTGTGTCTGGATATATTGCATCCCATTTTTCTCTGGTTCCAGTTTTTTCCGCAGTGTTGCCATAAATACCCTAAGAGAAGCAACATCGTTTTCCGAACATCGCCCCCAAATCTGCTGAGTAATATAGGTATGTGTCAATACCTTTCCCACATTGTGGGATAAAAGGCAGAGCAACTTATACTCAATGGGCGTCAGATGCAATTCTTCTTCCTTCAGATATGTGCAGCCAGCTGCATAATCTATCTTCAATTCACCATTTTCAAAAACAGAGGTTTCCAGTTGTTCCCCTGTCTGCGTTAAAGCAATCCTCCTTTGAGTGACACGGATGCGGGCAAGCAATTCCTCTACGGAAAATGGTTTTGTAATATAATCATCCGCCCCTGCATCTAATGCTTCTATTTTATCCGCATCCTCACTTCTGGCACTGATCACAATAATCGGCATATTCGACCATGTTCGAATTTTTTTTATCACCTCTACACCTTCCAGATCAGGAAGCCCCAGATCCAGAAGAACGATATCCGGATTGTGGGATGAAGCCTCCAGAATGGCCGAAGATCCGTTTTCTGCTGCCAGATATTTATAGTCATGTGTTTTTAATGTAGTAATGATCAGGTTGCGTATGGGCCTGTCATCTTCAACCACTAGGATTAATGTCTTATTCATTTAATGTCACCTCGCTTAAGGGTAAAGTAAACGTAAAATTACATCCATGTGGATCCTGGTCCGTCAGAATCAGTGTTCCGTCATGGGCTTCTATAATAGAGTGGCAAAGTGCCAGACCTAGTCCCAGACTCCGATGACTATCCATAACCGTTGTTTTCCCTGTATAAAACATCTCAAAAATATGCGGTTTCATTTCTTCCGGAATTCCAGGACCATTATCTTCCACGCTTATCTGTGCTTTTCCATCTTTTTTGATTCCCCGAATACAGATGACAGAACCTGACGGCGTATATTTTATTGCGTTATCAATTAGATTTACCAGAACCTGTATAATAAGACGTACATCCATACGTGTAAGAACAAGTTCCTCACAGTCCGCCACAATTTTATAATCATCATGTTTCCGGCTAATATGTCGCAGCGACTCTAAAATCACCTCATCTAAAAGCTGATCTGTAAATTTAAATTTCAATCTTCCATCGTTCAGCCTGGTAATGGAAAGCAGATTCTCCACAACTCCAATCAGCCATTCAGAATCGTCATAAATGTCGGTGTAAATCTGATGCTTTGTAGCTTCATCCAAGCGGTCGCTATTGCATAGCAGCATATCTGCATTGCCGGAAATGGAGCAAAGCGGAGTCCGAAGATCATGGGAGATTGCCCGAAGAAGATCTGCCCGAAGCTGCTCATTTTTTGCCAGAACCGCATTTTTCTCTTTTTCCATAGCATTTTTCGCGTTCTCCATTGCAAGCGCACATTCATTTATTACCGACAGCAGGATGCTGTATTCAAAAGAATCCAGAGTTTCTTTTTGCAGTGGTATCCCAATTACACCGTAAACGCTATTCCCGCTTCGGATTGCCAAATATAGACATTTAGCTTGTGGAAAATGTTGCGTGGATGCACCGGCACGCTGTCTGTTTTCATAGACCCATCTGGCGATCTGCTGTTCTTCTGGTATTAAAAAATCTTCTGTGTCTTCTTTTTCTCTGGAAAATAGTTTTCCCCCTGATAAAGTTCCGTTTTCCACAACATATGCTGTAATATTACGGTTTAATAAACGGATCAACTGTGTACAGGTAACATCAAGGATCTCCGTTTCTCCTTTGGCCTTTTGCATCAGACGGTCTGTATCAAACAACACCTGTGTACGAAAGGCAAGCTGTGCGGACATCTTTGCATGTGTCTTCAGCTTTGCCGCAAGCGCTCCCGTAAGTACAGATGAAATAAGCATTATGAGAAATGTCACCGGATACCCCACTGCATATGTCTGAAAAGACATCCTAGGTTCTGTCAGGAAAAAACAAAATAAAACTACACTTAAGAAAGAACCAGCTACACTGCAAAGATAACCATCTGTCACAATTGAAGTAACCAAAACTCCCAGAATGTATATCGTTACAATATTCGTATCCGTAAAATTCAGCTTTTGAAACAGCAGACCAATGAAAGTGCATACTGCAAATATAAAAACTGTCAGAAAATAATCTTTTGCAGACGGTTTTTCTACATACCATGTAAATGCCCGTTTCTGATAGCTCCTGGTTTTTACCGCATCCGAGATGATATGGATATCAATATCCGGTACAATTTCAATCAACTTTTCCGTCAAAGTCAACTTACTGAAAAAATGATTTCGTTTGGCATTACTTTGTCCAATCACAATTTTGGTAACATTGGACAGCCTGGCATACTCTGCGATCTGTACCGGTATGTTTTCCCCGTGAGTCATCACAATTTCTGCTCCAAGCATTTCTGCGTACCGGATATGTTCTTCCAGATTTTCTTTATCTAAGGCTTCTGATTTTGTACCAGTCTGCACATACAGAGCTGTAAAACGTGCCTGCAACGCATTCGCCATTTTCGCCGCTGTATCTACTATTTTCTGATTAGAAGGTGCTGCTGACAGACAAACAAGGATATGTTCATCTGTTTTTTTATTATCTCCTTCAATGCTTAAATTCATCTTGCCTGCCACCTTTTTCTGCTGTTTTTGAAATTATATCATGTGGCTGTATTATGGTCAAAACTCTCTTTTCGTTTCCAACCTTTCTTTTCACACCAAATGAACTATATGCGGAAGCACTTCTGAAGGTTTTTGTATTCTCCTAACACCAGTAATTTATTATTCTCTGCAAAACATGTATCCGGAGAAATTGCAATATTGAATTCTCTATCATTTTTTACTGCCAGAATGTTAATGTTGTAGCGTTTTCTGATATCCAGTTCTCCTACTGTTTTTCCAGCCCATTCCTCTGGTACTTCCACCTCAAAGATCGCATGGGAAGCATCCACTTCCATATAGTCCAGAATATGATCGTCTGTGTAACGGATAGAGGCCCATTTTGCGACCTGCTTTTCCGGATAAACCACCTTATCTGCACCGTTGCGTAAAAGAAACTTTTCCTGAACATCACGCTCAGCTCTGGATATCACTAGTTTTGCTCCCAGTTCTTTCAGAAGGGAAGTTGTTTCAAGAGAATTTTGAAAACTTCCTCCAATGGTCACAAAACAGATATCATAATTTCCGATCCCAAGGGATTGTAAAAATTCAGCATTGGTACTGTCACCGATCTGGGCATTGGTCACAAATGGCAGTACTTTATCCACCCTTTTTTCATTCCAGTCAACTGCCATAATTTCATGTCCCAACTGATTAAGCTGCATTGCAACATGTCTTCCAAATCTTCCAAGCCCAATCAGTAATACATTTTTCATAATATTGTTTTTCTCCTTCTTATCCAACTGTAATTTTTTCCAGCGGAAGCCTTGCATTTTCCTTGTTTCTTCTGGAAAATACCGCATAAATCAGGGTCAGTCCGCCTACACGGCCCAGATACATCAGCATAATCAACACGATCTGTGAAAAAATATGAAGTCCTGGTGTGATGCCCAGTGTCAGACCTACTGTACCAACAGCCGAAGCTGCTTCATACAGACAATCCAAAAGAGGAAGACCTTCGTATACACTGATAGCAATCCCTCCGCAAAAGAACAAGGTAAAATAAAGCATTGCTATTGTCGCTGCATTTTTTATCACATGATATTCCAGTCTTCGTCCAAAAGCCCCGGCATTTTCCTGGCTTCGAAACGTTGCAATAGCATTTAAAATAAGCACCGTAAACGTTGTTGTTTTCATTCCACCTGCTGTAGAGCCCGGCGATCCACCGATCAGCATTAACAATATCATAACCGCTTTTGATGCCTCACTCATCTCTGAAATGTTTATGGTATTAAATCCGGCAGTTCTTGTAGTTACGGATTGAAACACAGCTGCCAACAGCCGCTTCCCCATGGGTAAATTTTTCAGATCACAGGTAGAGAAAAAAACTGCTGGAAGCAAGATCAGACATATGGTAGTCATGAGAATGATCTTACTTTGCATCCGATAACGTTTAAAATTCAGTTTGTTCGTATAAATATCATCCCAGGTAAGGAAACCAATTCCCCCTATAATAATCAGTAGCATAATTACCATATTTATAAGGGCATTTCCAGAATACCCTGTCAGAGACGGAAAAGCATGAACTGCTGTTCCCAGTATATCAAATCCGGCATTGCAAAAAGCAGAAACAGAGTGAAAAACTGACAGCCAGATTCCCTTTAACCCATAATCCGATAAAAAAACTGGCAGCAATAACAATGTCCCCGCAGCTTCAATCAAAAATGTCCCCTTTAAAATAAACCTTGTCAGTCTGACAATTCCTCCAACTTTAGGTGCTGACATCGCATCCTGCATAGTGCTTCTTTGCATAAGGGATATTTTTTTCCCGGAAAGAAGAGAAACAGATGCCGCCACAGTTACCACGCCAAGTCCTCCAATTTGTATAAGGACAAGAATAATCGTCTGCCCTGCCAGAGACCAGTAGCTTCCGGTGTCTTTCACCACAAGCCCTGTCACACATACCGCAGAAGTGGCTGTAAAAAGAGCCTCATGAAATGGAGTCAACACTTGCTCCGATGAGGAAACTGGAAGCATCAACAAAACGGTTCCCAAAAGGATCACGCCTGCAAATCCCAGAATAATTAACTGAAAAGATGTCAGATGCTTTTTCTTACTTAATTTTTCCGGCATAAATAATCAGAACTCCTTACTATTGATTCTAATAGCACTACCTTCGTGATGCCTTTTTATTATATCTAATTGCCTTCAAAGATGGTATAAGAGTCTCTGATTCTGTATTAAGATTATATAAAGATTTTGTCAGGAAGATATTAAACATATATGATTTCACTTAGTACAATCCAAGTAAAACTTATGAATAGGACACCCTTGGTCTTACCGTACATATACAATATATATACTGCTGCTTTCAGTTAGAATTGCTGTAAAGAGTTTCTACTTTAGTACCCCCATATTTGTATCATGAATGTTCTTTCACATACTGCAGAAATTCCGGTGTCTTTGACCAGTATTTTACACCCCAGTTTTCAAAATTCCATTCTTCCATGTAATCGTTGCACTCGAAATCCACATAATATATTTCTTCATTATGTACAACAAAATTCGTTGGAAAATAATCAATATTTGTATTGGCAGCATATAACAGCGCACACATTTTATGCAATTGCTCAATGTAGTCAGTTTTCATCTTGTCTTCTAAAACCAACTGATAAATCGTGTCACCGTCAATAAATTCCTTCAAAATACGTTCATTTTTCACATCTGTTTCAAGCATGGCAGGCATCTTTATTCCGATTTCTTTCAATTTCTTGTAATCCCTGATTTCTGCCTCAAGCTTGTTTCCGAACTGATAATAATCACAAGGTTCATGATGTATCTGCTTCAAAACATACCTGTTATTTCCAGACTCTGCCAAATAAGAATATCCACCTTTCCCCTTTCCTAACAATTTAATTATTGTATAGCTTTTCCCATTTACGGTCATTTCTTTATTCATGTTTTTTCTCCTCTGTTCTGTGCCACATTGATTTCTGATTTTTGATATTCTGGTTCAATATTACAATAGAAATATGGTTTTTACAAAGGTTAAACGTGTAACCAGCCACAAAATTCTCATTCGATTTTTGTGATATTTTACCCATATTTCAGATTACAACCAATCTTCTTCCATTTTCTCATATGTGGTTTAAACAGTTCTTCCTCACTTAACGAGTCAATCATTGTATATATAGAATTGATATTATCATTTAATTGATTTTTTAACTCTTGCAGTGATAGATGAGCATAGGTATCTGTGAACCATTGATATAAATCACCCAATTGATTCCATTTGAAATCATCTGATGGTGTCTTTACTTCTGCTTCAAGTGAAAACCGCTTCTGACATGGATTATCTGCTTGTCTTGCTTTCGTATTTTGGTCGTACTTAATACTTTATCACAAAGTGGTGTCCTCTTTCCATTTAATCCGAATAAAAATTTTACGTGAAAATTTTACGCTAGCAGACCTCTTCGACAGCGCTCTAATACCAATATTATTTTGTTTTAACACGTACCTTTTTCCCGGAAAAAGCAATTCCAAACTTCAGGATATCCGTAATTCCGTCTTCTTTCATTTCGGAATCATATCTTAACTTATCAATCTGAGCCAACGCCTCATCAGCCAGACTGTTAAGTGCAGCTTCACTCAATTTTTCTTTCCACTTCAATTCCAGAATGATACCAGGGTATCTTTTCTCTCTTGGAATCAGGCAAACATCATATCTTCCATCACCAGATTCCCGATTAGACTTAATCTTAAACTGATTATCCATCAAAGCTATTAAGCCAAGCATTAATCCATGATAAAAGCCCTCCGCTCCACCATCATAGAAACTGATGGATTTATCCATATATTCTGCAACTGCACTCTGTAACTTCTTATAATCATTTGTATAAAGGCTTTCCGCAATCTTATTTGCTGTAGTTCTTGTAATAGCTCCGACCTGTAGGAAATGTGATAATATTTCACTCTTATAAACTGCAGCAATTTCTTTATTTGGAATGGAAACCTCACACAAATATGAGCCATCTGCCTGCAGTTCCTTCTTTGGCGTTTTTAAGTATCCTGCAACTAATAACAAACTGTAAATATATGCCGGATCCTCGGCGAGTGATCTGTATACAACATTTTGATCTATTCTTGCAATCACTCGTTCCCCTTGTAAGAGATCATAAAGTTTTTCTATTATATCATCCGTGGCAACTCCAAGAACATCCTCTAAGATTTCATTCTTTCCTGTATTTACCCAATATGCTTGGGGAATTCCCCCTTTTGAAATGTAATTAATTACAGACCATGGATTATAGATTTCCTCGTTACCGAATAGGTAACCATCATACCAGTCTTTAAGCTCTCTTTCCTTTTCTGCCATACCGTAATACATAAGCATTTCTTTTACTTCATCGCGTGTAAAACCAAAGAAGCTGTCATATTCTTCATCCATTACCGAATTCACCGTCAAATTATTAAGTCCACTGAAAATGCTTTCCTGGGCAATTCGTAATATCCCGGTCAGGAAACCATAGGATAGATTTTTATTATCCTTAAAAGCTCCCGAGAAAAAGTTTCTCATAAATCCGATGATCTCATCATAAAAGTCTTTGGAATATCCCTCCTGAATCGGAGTATCATATTCATCAATAATAATAATTGGAGCCTTCCCATAATGGGCTGCAAGCATTTTTGACAATCGTTCAAGTGCAGATGTAAGCTCCACTTCATTTGCAAAAGCATCAAGAATCTTTGCAAAATATTCTTTTTCATACTGTGAAAGCTTATCACTGCTCAATAACTCCTGATGTCTTCCGTACTCTTCCTGAAGTAATCCACGAATCTTATCTATTGTTGCTTCCCAGGTATCAAATTTTACATCCTTAAAAGTAAGAAAAATAACCGGATATTTTCCCTGATGTGAGCGATACGCTTCCCCACATTTCCAGATAGCCTTATCTGCAAAATACTTCCCTGTATCGTCATCTGATATCTCAAAGAATACTCTGAGCATATCCATATTCAAAGTCTTTCCAAATCTTCTTGGTCTTGTAAACAATGACACCAGCGGTTTCTGGTCTAAGAACTCTTTGATCAACAGCGTCTTATCAACATAGTAATATTCTGATTGTGCACGCACATAATCCGAAATACCAATCGGCAATGATTTCAATTTCGCGTTTTGCGCTTTCTTTACATATTTTCCATTCGACACTCTTCCATCCACAGGCTTCTTCGCATCATCTGGAATTAACCAAACGCCCTTTTCTTTTATCGCTCCCTGAATTCTTCCCTTTTTACACATATCATTCACTGAGCGGGCAGAAACGCCCCATTCTATGGCTTTTTCCCTACAATTCTTCGTATGGATCATCTCCAATCATTCGCAATACCATTCTTATTTCTTACGCAAATTATACCTTATCAAACGCAAAATATCAATTTATTTTAATATTTTGCGTTTAATTATTGCGAACATGGTAATATTCTTCCCCATACTGTCCATAACATACGAAATATGCGGGTAATTACGCTTTCATTGTCAAACTTATCTGATGCCCAAAAAAGACATTCACGCCCGGTATTTTTACCAGACACGAATGTCTTTGATGTTACATACAGCGATTTACTTATCTGAAGATTCCTCCACCGGAACTTTATACGCCACTGCCTCATAAGGCCGCAGAAACGATCCGCCCTCGGTCTTGTAGTTTGTGATCACTATCTTCGCTTTCTTCGGCAATCCGTCAAATGCCACATGGTTCGGCGTGAAATTGCATAACACCACCAGCTTTGTATCATCGAGCACACGCTGATACGCAAAGATCTGCTCGCTGTCCTCTGAGAGCATCTCAAAGCTGCCGTGTACCACGATCTCCTCCTCATGCCGCAGCTGGATCAGCTTCCGGTAAAAATTGTATACAGAATCCGGATCTTTGATCTGCGCTTTCGCGTTGATCTCTTTATAATTTTTATTGACTGCGATCCACGGTGTTCCGGTCGTGAATCCGGCATTTTCCTCATCATTCCACTGCATCGGGGTTCTCGCGTTGTCCCTGCTGATCTTCTTTAAATAAGTCATCATCTGTTCTGCCGGGACATCCTGTTCCTCCACCAGCTCATGGTATGCATTGATCGATTCCAGATCCCTGTAATCTGAAAGATTCTCAAAACCGGCGTTTGTCATGCCGAGTTCCTCGCCCTGATAGATATAAGGCGTACCCTTCATCAGATGCAGGCAGACACCGAGCATTTTCGCGGAGCACTCACGATATTCTCTGTCGTCCCCGAATCTGGAAACCGCCCTTGGCTGATCGTGGTTGCCCCAGAACAGCGCATTCCAGCCGATCCCCTCAAGGCCTTCTTCCCATTTTTTGAACACTTTTTTAAGCTGCACCAGATCGACCGGCGCATCGTTCCACTTTCCGTATTTTCCGCTTCCGAGTTCCACATGTTCAAACTGGAATACCATATTTAACTCGTTTCTGTCTTCTCCTGCATACTTTTTCGCTTCTTCAAGTGTTACGCATGCGGTCTCTCCAACCGTCATGATATCGTATTTTGAGAGCACTTCGCGGTTCATTTCCTGTAAATATTCATGGACATGCGGGCCATGCGCGCAGTACGGGGTCAGATCCCCATACAACCCTTTTACCTCACCATCCGGGAAATCCGGGTTTTTGGAGATCAGGCTGATGACATCCATGCGAAAACCATCCACGCCCTTTTCCAGCCACCAGCGCATCATATCATAGACCTGCGTTCTTACATCCGCGTTATCCCAGTTCAGATCCGGCTGCTTTTTCGAGAAAATATGCAGATAATACATATCGGTCGTCTCATCATACTGCCATGCGCTTCCGCCGAACCAGGATCCCCAGTTATTCGGCTCTTTTCCGTCTTTTCCCTCTTTCCAGATGTAAAAATCACGGTACGGGTTTTCCCTGCTCTTTCTGCTCTCCACAAACCATGCATGTTCATCGGATGTATGGTTGACCACGAGATCCATGATGATACGGATATTGCGCACATGCGCCTCCGCCAGAAGCCGGTCAAAATCCTCCATGCTTCCGAATTCTTTCATGATCTTTCTGTAATCACTGATATCATATCCGTTATCGTCATTCGGTGATTCATAGACTGGAGAAAGCCAGATAATATCGATCCCAAGCCGCTTCAAATAGTCTAACTTGCTTATGATACCCTGGATGTCTCCGATGCCGTCGCCGTTGCTGTCGCAGAAGCTTCTCGGATAGATCTGGTAGATCACAGATTCTTTCCACCATGCGTTTTTCATATCTTTTTCCTCACTTTTCTCTTTTCTTTACTGTTTTACCGCACCGGTCACAACACCGGAAATGATCCATTTCTGGCAGATCACATAAAAGATCAGCACTGGAAGCAGAACTAGCAGATACGAGGCAAATGCCAGGTTATACTGCGTATTGAACTGTCCCTGGAAAATGTACTGCGCAAGCTGTAATGTCTGCTGGCTCTTGTCACTTAAAAGTACGAGCGGCATCAAAAAGTCATTCCACGTCCACATCACGGACAGGATCGCAACCGTCGCCGTCATCGGCTTTAACATCGGAAACATGATAAGCACAAAGGTCTGGATCGGCGTTGCGCCGTCGATCACTGCCGCCTCATCAAGCGCTTCCGGTATGGATTTGATATAGCCGGTATACAGGAACGTATTCATCGGCATACCGAATACAATATACAAAAATGTGATACCGATGACGTTATCGATATGAAATTTGTTTGCCTCATTTACTAACGGAAGCATCAGAACATTAAACGGAATGAACATTGCGCTGATAAAATAGTAATACAGGAAATTGAAAAATCTGCTCTTTTTACGGTTTCTCGCGATCGCGTAGGAAGCCATCGCATTGGTAAATACGGTAAATACGAGATTTACCAGCGTAATAAACAATGTGTTTCCGAATTTTCTCGGATAATCTGTCATCTCCCATGCCTTCGTGAAATTGCTCCACTGGATGCTCTTTGGAAGTGCAAGCACATTTCCCATCTCCTGCGGACTTTTTAAGGCTATCACTACTGTCATATAGAGCGGTCCGAAAATGAACAGGATCGCGATCAGAAATAAAAGCAGTGTAAGTGGCAGATTTGCCTTTTCTTTTTTTGTTTTTATCACCTGTTCCATCAGTTCACCTTCGCCTCCCTTCGCTCCAATACCCGAAGCTGAAATACCGAGATCAATACTACTACTAAAAACAGTACCACCGCATTTGCCGACTGGTACGCGAACTGTCCGCCACTGAAGCCTTTCTTATAGATCAGCACGGAGATCGTTGTGGTCGCCGTTCCGGGTCCGCCGTTGGTCATTGCGATAAACTGGTCAAATGCCATCAGGAAATTTTTTCCGCTAAGGACCATGTTGATCGTAAAGAACGGTGCGATCAGCGGAAACGTGATCTTGATAAAGCGTTTCCAGCCGGTCGCGCCATCCAGTGCCGCAGCCTCATAGAGATCACGGTCTACCGTCTGCAGTCCTGAGAGATAGATCAGCGTATTAAACGCCATGGACTGCCATACCGTAACCACCAGTACCCCGATCCACGCATGATTGGTTCCGAGTACGTTGCTGCTCAACGCCGCGATGCCGAGTGCCTTTCCGAACGCCGGAATGATGTTGGAAAAAATGTATTTAAATACATAGCTGATGATCAGTGTTCCAAGCATATACGGCAGGAAAAAGACTGCTTTTAAGAAATTTTTACATTTGATCTTTGCATTCAGCGCGCATGCCACCAAAAGACTTAACACGTTGACCAGTATGGTCGCGCAGACCGCGAATTCAAAAGTAAAAAGGTAAGCAGAGAGCACATTTTTATCCTGAAAGATATGAAGATAATTACGCAATCCCACAAATTTCCAGTTTCCATATCCTTTCCAGTCCGTAAAGCTGTAAAACACACCCTGCAGAAACGGAAAGGTATGAAAACAGAAAAACAGGATCGCCATCGGCACTGTCATAATATAAAATGCCTTGTTAATTCTATTTTTCTGTCTCATACAAACGCCTCTTTTGTTTTTATTCTACATTTGCCGCATCGTACTGCTCGTCACAGGATGCCAGTGTTTCTGAAATATTTTCGGTATCATCCATGCCATTTACTTTATTTAAAGCAAACTGCTGTAAGATCGTTGACAGATCAAATCCGTTCGGATAGTAGTGATCCGGGAAGTTGGATACCTTGCCGTTCGCGATATCTTTTGCGACACCGGATACCGTCTCATTCTGCTGTTCCACACCGTTTACTGCGGAGAACGCGAACTGATCGTCAATATATTCCTGTGCAACATCTTTGGTCAGCGCGTAACGGATAAATTCTTTTGCTGCTTCCTGCTGCTCTTCGCTTCCCTGATTGGATACTGCGAATAAAACGTCTACACCGGAAGTTACCGTGTTTTTGCTCTCATCATCTACGGACGGGAATGCAAACATATTGACATTCATATCCGGATTTGTATTTAAGAACTCGGAAATTGCCCAGTTTCCGTTGATCATCATTGCCGCACTGCCATTTGCGAATGCTGCGTTACCGTCTGTGTAGGTGGTTCCCATGAAATCATCCTGTGCATGATCCAAAAGCGACAGATATTTTTCCAGGATCTCTTCATGTGTACCGACAAATGTTGTTTTTCCTTCTTTTCTCTGATCGGTAAAGTCTGCTGCCGGGATGACCGGTGCCATACTGTTCCACGGCGGGAGGCAGGTCCAGCTGTCCGCGAAGGTGAATTCAAACGGTGTGATTCCCGCATCCTCCAGCTTTGTTATAACATCCTGAAACTCGCTCCAGGTCTTTGGCACTTCCACTCCAGCCTGCGCAAACAGGTCTTCATTATATAAAACGCCGGAAGCATTGGTTGCGTACGGTACGCCATATGCTGCCTGTTCCTTGTCAACATTTACATCATAAAGCATCTCAAGATATGCATCCTGCACTTCGGAGATGAAATCGTCTCCGCTCAAGTCAAGCAGTACGCCCGCGCTCTGAAGCTCGGTGTAGTTGGAGTCACCGCCCATTGCGATAAGCTCCGGAATATCATTCTTGGTCAGTCTTGTTTTCAAAACTGTTGCGGCATCTGACTCTGAGGTAAGTGTGATCTTAATATCCGGATTTTGTTCCATAAATCCATCGATCATCTTCTGCAGCGCATCCGCATTTTCCGTTTTGCTGGAAAACAATTCAAGCTCTACCGTTCCCCCATCGCTCTTTGCCGTCTGCTCGGTTCCGCCTTCGCTGCCGGATGTACTCCCACATCCTGCCAGCATGCTTCCTGTCAGTACAGCAGTTAATCCAAGTGCTACAATCTTTTTCCCTTTCATATAAAATCCCTCCTAAATAATATTGGTGTTGCGTAACACCTTTCCCTTACAATGCATATGGTATCATTTTCCCCTACATACGGCAATAGGTGTTGTGTAACACCTATTATTTTCACAATAAAAAGAGACATTCTATGTGCATTTTGCACAACAGATGTCTCCTGTCTGTCTTACCTATTTATTTCCGTTTGCGATCCTTAACCCAGTTTCTTCACACTTTCCCGGATGACCAGTTTTACCGGCAGATGAATGTTCGATTCCGGGCACTCCTCGCCTTTGATCAGCTTATGAAGCATATCAAACGCATAGTACGCTTTGTCCGCAACCACCTGCTGCACCGTTGTGAGCATCGGTCTGCAATGTTCCGCAAAGACATTATCATCAAACCCGACGATGGAAATATCCTCCGGCACACGGATCCCCTGCGTCCGGAAAATATTGACCGCGTCACTCGCGTAAAAATCTGACGCAAAGAAAAGCGCCGTGTATTCTGAAATCCGATCCTGCGAAAATTCCCACAGTCTGGTGTGTCTCGTCTGTTTCCGGAAACTGAGCGGGATATAATCTTTCTCCCGGAATTCGATCCCATTTTCTTCCAGTGCCTTCTGATACCCTTTGAGCCGTTCACGATCTACCCCCACCGGCTCTTTCTCATCAGCTAAAAACGCAATATGACGGTGTCCCTGGCGGATCAGATAACTGGTCATCCGATAGCCTCCGCCAAAGTCATCCAGCCCTACATTATAGCAGTCTTCCACCCCATCCTCAAAATAAGAATCGATCAGAACGACCGGAAGCTCCATCTGCTGACGGATCTTTCGCGCCTCATCCGGCCGGCATCCAAGCGCCACCAGCCCCTCGATATTCCACGAAGACGCAAGGCGCACCGTCTCCTCAATGCTCCCCGCCATATAGAGCATCATGTAATACCCGTGCTCACGGATCTCTTTTTCCAGCGCTCCGACGATCGTTCCGTAAAACGGATCGGACAGTGCGTTGTTCTCGGCTCTTCTGTCGTAATTCATAATGACTCCAATGATCCTGGAGCCATAATTTGCCAGAACCCGCGCGCCCATATTGGAAACATAATTCGAACGGTCAATGACATCCTGAACCTTTTTTAACGTCTCTTTTGACATCTTTTTTGTCCTTCCATGCAGGACATTCGCCACTGTTGTCGGGCTCACTCCCGCAATCTCCGCCATATCTTTGATCGTTATCATATATTCCACCTGCTTTTTTATTGTTATACGCCGCCGTTCTCCCGGCTCAAATTCCGGTACTGGACCGGCGTCATTTCCATGTTCTTTTTAAATACCCGGTTAAAATGCTCCACATTCTGATAGCCAACCGCGTATGCAATATTCTCAACCGTCATGTTTCCGTTTTTTAACAGGCTCTTCGCACGTTTCATACGGATCCCCGCCACATGTTCTCCGAATGTCTGCCCGGATCTGTCCTTGATGTATTTGGAAATGTACGGCTCGGATAAATGGAACTGCTCCGCCATATCTTCCAGTGTCACGGTCTGATAGTTGGTCTGTATAAAGTTTAACATAGAAACCAGTCTGTCGTCTTCACATTTTTCATCATTTTTTACCTGCGGCAGTTTATTGACCGCTACGGTCAGCGCATGGATCGATGCCTTGATGATATCTTCGTTCACGCCCGCGCCCCAGTACATCTTTCCATCGCAGGTAATACCGACATAGGACATTGCCTTGGATGACGATCCGTGGGAGAGCGCATGTTCCTCATAAACCGAAAGTTCATAGCTGATCCCGAAAAATTCTTTCAAAATGTTGCTGACTGCGTCAAGACGCCCGTTTCCGTTCGCATCCACGATGGTCTTTTTCTCTCCGTGGCAGATCGTTGCCTCCGCCATGATCCCGTCATTCTGCTTGAAATGGCACTCGCTGATATGGAAATACGGCGTATGGTTCATGTAATTCTCCTCAAAGATCTCATAAACCCACTGCGGAGACAGTTCCTTATGTTCCTCATCTGATACCTGTTTTACCGCGTAACCGACTTCCTCACGCATTTTTTCCGGCAGCGAAATACTGAAGTTCTGTTTTAAGATATAGCTGATACCGCCCTTTCCGGACTGGCTGTTGATACGGATAACGTCCGAGTCGTAGGTGCGTCCCACATCCACCGGGTCGATCGGCAGATATGGCACCGTCCATTTCTCCGCCTTTTTCTCCTCCCGGAACGCCATACCTTTGGCGATCGCATCCTGATGGGAGCCAGAAAATGCCGTAAACACCAGATCTCCGGCGTATGGCTGGCGCGCGTAGACCTGCATGCCGGTCAGTCTCTCGTAGGTCTCACGGATCTTTGGCATATCCGAGAAATCCAGTTTCGGATCGATCCCATGGGAAAACATGTTCATCGCGATCGTGATGATATCCACATTTCCGGTGCGCTCCCCGTTTCCGAACAGCGTTCCTTCGATCCGGTCAGCCCCCGCTAACATACCCAATTCCGCGTCCGCGACTCCACAGCCTCTGTCGTTGTGCGGATGCAGGCTTAACACAACATGGTCGCGGTATTTCAAATTTTTGCTGACATACTCGATCTGTGTCGCGAATACATGCGGCATTGCGGTCTCTACGGTTGCCGGGATATTGATGATCGCCTTGTTTTCTGCTGTCGGTTTCCATACTTCAAGTACCGCATTGCACACTTCCACCGCATAATCGACTTCCGTACCATGAAAACTCTCCGGGCTGTACTCAAAGGAGAAATCTCCCTCTGTCTCATCCGCCAGTTTCTTTAACAGCTTTGCACCGTCCACCGCAAGCTTTTTGATCTGCTCTTTATCTTTTTTAAATACCTGCTCTCTCTGCGCCACCGAGGTGGAATTGTAAAGATGTATGACTGCGTGCGGTGCGCCTTTCACCGCCTCAAACGTCTTTTTGATGATATGTTCTCTCGCCTGTGTCAGCACCTGCACGGTCACGTCATCCGGGATCATATCCCGCTCGATCAGCGCGCGCATAAAGTCAAATTCTGTCTCGGAAGCCGCCGGAAATCCTACTTCGATCTCCTTAAACCCGATCTTTACGAGCATCCGGAAAAACTCCAGCTTTTCCTCTAAACTCATCGGCTCGATCAATGCCTGGTTGCCGTCCCGGAGATCCACGGAGCACCAGATCGGCGGCGCGTCCACATAATCTTTTTTCACCCAGTCGTATTCACACACCGGCGGCATAAAATACTGTCTCATATACTTGTTTGCATTCTTCATTTTTTCTGACCTCCATACCATGTTTTCGTTTTGGGCGAAAAAAAATCCGCCCTCTATATCTTTTGAAAGATCATAGAGACGGAAGAATAATTCTTTCGCGGTACCACTCTATTTCATGTAACACATGCACTCATCCGGCACAAACATGCCGTGCCCCGCTAACGGTGGGTATCCGTCACAACCTATTTCCTTTTGCGGGATCCTTTGCCGGTCACGCAAAACTGATTCAGCCGGAAGCTCGAAGGCGAGTTCGCCGCTTTGTCCCCACTGTCTCGCACCACCCGACAGCTCTCTTTATGGAAACGCATGCAGTTACTATTCCTTTTCACAGCTTTTCATGTTTCTATATCCTATCACAGGACATCGGAAAAATGAATGGTTAAATTTAATCATTTTTATTGATTTATTTTGTTATTTCCTTCAAAAAATAAAAAACTCCCTTTTTACAAAAGTGTGTCTGATGCATATTAGCTCAGGAGCTTTTTATATGTAGACCTCTATTTATTTGTGCTGTCTGCATCAATTACAGACTGAATCTGCTTCATAAGGGCATCATAGTTGTCCTTGTTATCAATTCCGCCGAGCATTGGTTCGCCTACAATATTGCCATTTCTGTCAACAAGTATAGTTGTTGGAAAGGCCATGATTTCTGAGGCATATTTACCGGCAGCACTAGAGGAGTCAATTGACAGATTACGATATTTGACACCCTGGCTTTCAAGAACAGAGGCAGCCTCTTTGATAGCTGTTTTATTGCCATCGAAGGTCTCAGTGTTGATGCCAACAACTTCTCCGCCCATTGATTTGATAGCATCATTTAATTCGTTAAGCTTGGATAATTCAGCGACACATGGTTTGCAGCCGGTAAACCAGAAATTGACGACTGTTACTGCATTACCGGAAAACAGGCTGTCATCAACCTTATTGCCATCAAAATCCTCACCGGAAAAATCACTGAATACAGATGAGGCTTTAGAGCTGTCCTTCTTGTTATCGTCTGATGATGTATTTTTGTTTTCAAGCTCTGCTATCTGTTCCTCAATTTTTCGTATGGTTTCAATATCCTCATTAAGTGTTTTAAGCTCATCGTCTGTGAATGAATTCTTGTTTGATTCTACGGTACCGGCAAGATAATCAGCATAATTTCCGTTTGGATCGGCGTCACTTTTGTTCATCATGCCAAATGCCTTGTTCCACACATCAGCGTGATCTGCAAAAAGCTGATTTTCCTGCTGATATAAATCATCAAGCCTGGAATCTGATTTGCCGGATGCTTCTGAGCCGGCTTCAGTCTGAGTGTTCTTAGAATCTGTTGTGGAAGCCTGCTTTACGCCACATGCTGTAAGTGATAATGCTATGCAGAGTGTAAAAATAGAAATAAATGATAATTTGTTTTTCATGAGTAATTTCTCCTTTAAAATAATAGTAAAATGTTTAATAGCTATCTGTTGTCATTTTTTTGACATGATTTTCCCATAAACCGGTAGCAGATGGCGTCCTTCGGACAGGCCTTTATGCAGGCACCGCAGCGTATGCACTCGGGGTGATCCGGTGTCTTACACACATCCACATCCATCTTACATGCCTTTGAGCATTGACCGCATCCGACACATTTGCTGCTATCAACGGTGATTTTGAGCAGGCTGACCTTATTAAATAATGAGTAGATTGCTCCAAGCGGACAAATCCATTTACAGAAGGGCCTGTAAAATAAGATACTTAGTACAATCACTGCAATTAAAATCATACACTTGAAAGAAAAAAGCTTTCCCAGCGCAGAACGGATAGCAGCATTTCCAATAGATAACGGTATAGCACCCTCTAAAACACCCTGAGGACAGATATATTTGCAGAAGAACGGGTCTCCCATTCCTATAGAGTTCGTTACAAGCATCGGAAGAAGTATAACGAAAACAATAAGAATGACATATTTTAGGTACCTAAGAGGCTTTAGTTTGGCTGTGGATAATTTCTTTCCGGGGATTTTATGAAGTAAATCCTGAAACCATCCAAATGGGCACAAAAAACCACATATAAATCTGCCGAGAGTTACACCGAGTAAAATAAAAAATCCGGTTATGTAGTATGAAAACTTAAATTTTGATGATCCGACAACTGCCTGAAATGCCCCTATTGGACAGGCTCCTGTCGCGGCAGGGCAGGAGTAGCAGTTTAATCCGGGTACGCATACTGTTTTTGCATTGCCCTGATATATTTTACCCTTAAATAAATTTGGAATATGAATATTGGTCAGCAGCGTTGCTGCGGCCTGTATCCAGCCACGTATTTTTGCCAGTTTTCTTGATAGTAATTTCTTTTCCTTATCCAATTCCGACACACTCCAGACATAGTTTTATTGCTTTACCAAGCACTGTAGCCGCCTCACCTCTGACTGCACCATAGCTTATCATAGATACACCAAGGATAAGCAGAATGATTTGACATGTTTTTGGGTATTTCAACATAATGTTGCTCCTTTTTGTTGTATTGTTGACCAGCTGACTTTGGTATTATACAATATAGGTTGTAAAATTATTGTTAAGAAGCAGGAGAACATTTTGAGATTATTAATTGTTGAGGATGAGAAACAAATATGTGATATGGTTGCAAAGAGTCTGTATGCTGCCGGTTATGAGGTGGATACCTGTTATGATGGGAAAGAGGCTCTTGAATGTATACTGTCGGAGAATTATGATCTGATAGTTTTGGATTTGAATCTGCCGGGGATGGATGGCATGGAGCTTCTTAAGGAGCTTAGAAAATACAATGATGAAACTAAGGTTTTGATATTATCTGCAAGAGGTCAGATTGCTGATAAGGTAGAGGGACTGGATGCAGGAGCAAATGATTACATGGAAAAACCATTCCATCTGCAGGAGCTTGAGGCACGTATCAGAAGCCTGACAAGAAGGAAATTTGTACAGAATGATATATGTCTTAAATGCGGAGAAATAAAGTTTGATACGATTAAACGCGAGGCATATGCAAAGGAAGAGCCGGTTCCACTGACAAGAAAAGAGAATGGTATTTTGGAATATTTACTTATCAATATAGGCAGACCGGTGAGTCAGGAGGAGCTGATAGAGCATGTGTGGGATGCCACGGCAGACAGCTTTAGCGGAGCAATCAGGGTACATATGTCTTCACTTAGAAAAAAGCTTAAGGCGAAGCTGGGATATGATCCCATTCAGAACAAGGTAGGTGAAGGCTATAAAATACGGGAGGAGTCTGACAGATGAAAAGAATGTCGCTACAGTGGAGACTTACGTGCATTACTACATTGTGTATTGCTATTATATGTGGCTGCCTGACTATGTTTGTCTATAAAAATGGTGTGAATTACATCGATTCTCTGCAGGATGCGGTAGAGTCACAGGGGGATGAAAAAGGAAACAAATCAGATGAAATATATATCAGCATACCGGACGATAAGTGGGATGAGTTTGCGGATGAATTTTCGGTTCAGGTGTACAATAATAAGGCCGACTATAAAAGAAACAGTCTGATAATCACGGTTTTGCTGGCGCTTTTGGGAGGTGTCGTCACTTATTTTATAAGCGGGCATGCACTCAGACCAATCAGGGAGTTTTCAGATAAAATTGAAGAGGTACAAGCTCAGAATCTGTCTGATTCAAGAATAGAGGAAAACAATGTTAAGGAACTGAACCAGCTGGGTATTTCTTATAATAAGATGCTTGAGCGTCTGTCGGAAGCATTTGAGATACAGAGACAGTTTACTGCAAATGCAGCACATGAGCTGCGTACTCCATTAGCGTTAATGCAGGTACAGCTTGATTTATATAATTCTGCCTCTCACCCGGGAAATGATGCAGACACTTTGCAGACCATAAAAATGGTTACGGAACAAAATGATAAATTAAACAGGATGGTAAAGACTCTTCTTGACATGAGTGAGCTTCAGACGGTGGGAAGGGATGATAAAATTATATTGGATGCTATTGTTGAAGAGGTTTTGGCAGACCTTGAGCCTCTTGCCGTGGAAAAGAATATAAAGCTGATTGGAAAATGTGAGGATGCCACTATGATAGGCAGTGATATCCTTATTTACAGGCTTGTATACAATCTGGTTGAGAATGCCATCAAATATAATCATCCGCTCGGACAGGTTACAGTAACCGCATATCAGAGAAACAAGCATGTTTATCTGTCTGTAGAAGATACGGGAAGCGGAATACCAAAGGAGCTTAGGGAGAGAGTGTTCGAGCCATTCTTCCGTGTGGATAAATCCAGAAGCCGGGAGCTGGGTGGCGTAGGGCTAGGTCTTGCTTTTGTCCGTGAAATCGTTAGAGTACATGATGGCAGTATTTGTATCAAATCAGGCAAGACTGGGGGAACGATTTTCGAGGTGACTTTTGCACAGCATTCAATGTAGCGTTCCATTTTACACATTTACAACTAATATTTTTCCATCTATGTTCACGACAACATATGAATGGCAGGAGGCATGAGTGTAGCGGATATAATCTCCGAAGATCGTTTTTGAAGTTTCCCATAGGGACTAAAAAAAGACCATAAAGAGAATCTTCTTCTCCTTACAGCCCAGACATCTGTGCGGTACGTTTTTTATTTTTCTTTCGTGCTGCCGATCAGATGGCAGGCGTTATGATGCGGCACGGTCTTTTTTTTCCGTTTTTGCCATGTAATCGATCATTCTGTCTACCAGAGTTTTTTCTTCCCTTTTCTGCTTTGTCTGCAGATCGTCTGTTACTTTCTTTCCTGTTTTCATGCTGCTTTCTCCTTTCTTTATTTTCTTTCTTTTATTATAATATCACCTGTGGGGAATTTTGCCAATGCGATCAACCTGTTTTCTCTGTTTTTTCACCTTTGGTTCTTACTATTTTGTCCATATTGAATAAGTTTTATTCTCTATTTTTCATATTTCATTCTGTTTTTGTGTACTTTTCACATATTTTTGTTTTGTGCATTCTGCGCATACCATCATTTTGTTTTTGGCTGTATGATAAATTCATAAATACCAATCGGAAGAAAGGAAGGAACAGCTGTATGAAAAAAAGTATAGACATCTGTGTAAAAAGTCCACAGTACGTTACCATCACAAATTTAAGTTTTACACAGGTAGATTCCTGGTTCGGACACTGCAAACGGGATCTGAAGATGGATCTGATCTATCCGGAAGATCCGGGCAGAAAATACCCGTGCATCGTCTGGATCTGCGGGGGCGCGTGGCTGGAAATGGACAAATCCGCACATCTTGCCTACCTTGCGGGTCTTGCCAGAAGTGGTTTTGTCGTTGCAAGTATCGAATACCGTACCAGCAACGAAGCAAAATTTCCAAAGCAGTTAGAAGATGTCAAATCTGCCATCCGCTATCTGCGGGCATATGCAGACCGGTTCTGTATCGCCCCGGAACATTTTGGTGTCATGGGCGAATCTGCCGGTGGTTATCTTGCCGCAATGACAGCTCTCGCCACGGATCCCGGATACAATGTCGGAGATCACTTATCCCTTTCAAGCGCCGTGCAGGCCGCAGTCTGCTGGTATCCGCCATCTGATTTTTGTACCATGCCGCGAAGTGCTGCGGATTCACCGGAATCTCTCCTGCTTGGCAAAAACGCAACTGATCACGTCAGCGAAGCTGCTGCGATCTGCCCGGTCAGTTTTGTTACAAAAGATGCCCCTCCCATGATGATCCTTCATGGTCAGAACGACCATACCGTTCCTTTCGATCAGGGGGAGCGTCTGCATGATAAAATGGAAGAACTCGGATGTGATGTGACGCTGATCGCGCTCAAAAACGCAGATCACGCAGACATCCGTTTCTTCCAGGACGAAATCTGGCAGATGATCGCCGACTTTTTTAAGGACAAACTGAAACAGCCATAGAATCTGAGAAAATGTGTCCATAAAAAAATTTGCCATGCCCCCGCTCTTATGGTATACTCAATCATAAGAATCTAAATTAAACTGACGGTGTTTTTCACATTCGCAGTAAAACTATATGAAAGAATACGGGGTGTTTTTATGGCTGTAAATGAATCTGCGGAAAATTATCTGGAAACTATATTAATGTTGAGCCAGACGCTTCCGGTCGTTCGTTCCGTAGACATTGCAAACGAACTTAATTTTACAAAACCGAGCGTCAGCGTTGCTATGAAGAATTTAAGAGAGAAGGGCTATATCACGGTAACCGATGCCGGTTTCATCTATCTGACCGATAGCGGCAAAAGTATTGCCGACATGATCTACGAACGGCATTCACTGCTCTCTTCCTGGCTGATCAGCCTTGGCGTAGACGAAAAGATCGCTACCGAGGATGCCTGCAAAATGGAGCATGTCATCAGCAAGGAGAGCTTTCAGGCGATCAAAACTCATGTTTTAAACAAATAGATTTCCATCTTTCCTTTTTAAAACAGAAATTTAGGAAAAAAGGAGCTGTCACACAGGCAGAATGATCAACATTCCGTCGTGTACAGCTCCTTTTTTTTATCAGGATCTCGTTTTCTTTGTTACACGCGATAAATATAGTTTTCTTTCCGTGGCTTTGCCGGTGCCGGAGCATCTTTTGCGTATCCGAGCACACAATGTCCGATTCCGACATAATCGCCTTTGATTCCCCACTTTTCAAGCAGAGCCTTTCCCTCTTCGCTCTCGAATTCTTCTTTTGCGCGATGGATCCAGCAGGAATCTACGCCAACGGCATGTGCCGCATTCATCAGATTTCCCATGACAAGGCTTCCGTCTTCCAGACAGGTCGGGCGGTTTTTATCCGCAAGCACGATCACTACGGTAGGCGCTCCGTAAAACGGATCTCCATCGGTTCCCATGATCTTTGCGTTCATCCGGGAAAGCTGCGCGATCGTCTCTTTATCCTGCACGACCACCATGATCGGGGACTGCATGCCCATTCCGGTCGGTGCGTATGTGCCCGCCTCAAGGATCTGTTCTAACTGCTCCTCACTGATCTGGTCTTCTTTGTAACCTCTGCAGCTTCTTCTTGTTTTTAAATCCTGTATTGTTTCCTGCATTTTTATCCTCCTCTTCCGGTTTGATCTTTTTATGATATCTGTATTATACCACAAACATTTCCTGCAATCATCCGGCTTTTTCTCCATCCTACGCAGAACGGACTTCCTGTCTGAGCTGCATCCTGCCAAAGACCAGCAAGAGAATTGCCAGAATCACATAAACAACCAGATAAGTCCCGAGTCCATTCCTAAATGTCAATATTTCGGTTGCTGTTCTTACAATCTCTGCACAGGCTCCATCCGGGCTGTCTGCCGCGCGTGTCACGATATTTCCTGCGCCGAAAAGCAGGATCATGTATCCAAACCATACCACATAAAAACCGGTTCTGCCAAAGCGCAATGTTATCATACCAGACACAAATTTAAGCACAATCGCCGCCACAAGGATCGTGAACACAATCTTTAGATCAATCACAGAACCAATGGATGCTTCCACATCGCTTCCCTCCTGTCCCGGAATCAGACATCTGTAAATCAACATTTCCAGATGATACAGAAGCCACACGATCAAAAGTTCCAGAACCGAATATACTGCAGTTGTACCAAAGAAAGCGACAAGAAAGCGTCTTCTGCTGCATCCCATAGCAACCGCGATATTAAACTGCTGACCAAACGACATCATTGATGCAAAAAGTGCCATCATCACAAATGCCCCTACCATAAAGCCTGTACCAAATGGAACTCCCTCTTTCATAGCACCTGCCTTCCACATGACAATACTGATAATCAGTCCAATTGCAAACGCGATCAGCCCCGCGCACGCATCCATCTGAAAATTACGTCTGAAATATTTAAACCAGTCTAACACTGAATTTCTTTTTTCCATCTCTCATCTCTCCTACACATGTATTTCATATTTGCGGACGCTGCGATACTGAAAAACAGCCGTCACAATATACAACGCTGCCGGGATTCCAAATATCAGAACTCTTGGTACATTCGGGAAAAAGGAAATCTGTCCGTCCGTTATCACCGATGACATTCCTCCCATCATGCCTCCCCAGCATGCCGCCAGTATCACAAATGCCACCATGCCTGCTTTTCCAAAGCGTGCGCATAAAATACTGACGATATTTCCCAGTCCATTTACCAGAAGGACTGCCGCCACATAGAAAAACACTGTCTGTCCGCTCCATGTATTCAGCTGCCAGCCACTCATTCCCGTCATGGCGCCTGTCATTCCCGCCACAGCCTGAAACACCAGCGCGCAAAGATACATACAGATTGCAGGAAAGATGTTTGCATACTGCATACCGATAAAGACATCTCTTCTCTTTGCATTCATCGCGATACACTGACTCAGATATGCCTGCATTGCCGACACCTGCATCGTGCCTCCGCACATGATTCCAAACAGAATCAGATAAAAACCGGTAACATTTAACGTTTCCGCGATTCCTCCATCGAGCATCCCGAACATAACCCCAAAGAACACTGCAAAAGCAATCAGTATCAACATATTTTTCCCGGATACCCAGCTCCAGTAACGGATACTTCTCTTGATTCCTTTCATTTTCTACACCTCCGCGCCGCACATTGCCACAAAGAGTTTTTCCAGTGTAAGCTTCTGCACCGAAACCGGATACTGTCCGTTTAAACTCTCACCTTCTTTTAACAGAACCGTCACGCCGGTACTCCGGCCCATGGTTTCTTTCCCATATACGGTAAGTCCCGCTGTTGCCGCTTCCACATCCTCAGACTTTCCACTGACATGGTACGCGCGCTCAAGCAACTCCTGTGTATTTTCCTTTAACAGGATCTCTCCACGGTCGAGCATGATAACTTCCTCGAAAATATCCGCCGCTTCCTCAATGATATGCGTAGAGATCACAAACGTCCTTCCTGATTTTCCATATTCATGCAACAGCAGCTTATAAAACTGGTCACGCGCAACCACATCAAGCCCTGCCACCGGCTCATCCAAAAAGGTGTATTCCGCCTCACTCGCCAGTGCGATCACGATCGTCACCATAGACAGCATACCTTTGGAGAGTTTGCTGATCCGTTTCTTTGGCTCAAGTCCGAATTTTTCGATCAGTTCTTTTGCCAGTTCTCTGTTCCAGTTCGGATAAAAGATCGAAGCGGCTGTCATATAATCTTTGATCTTTAAGTTGTTCTGTCCGAAGCCGCTCATCTGGCTGATCTCTCTGGAAAAACAGATCCGGTCGATGCATTTTTCATTTTCCCATACATCTTCTCCATCCAGCGTCACCCTTCCGCTGCCCGCCGGATTCTGCGAAGACAGGATCGATAAGAGCGTGGTCTTTCCGACGCCGTTTCTTCCGATCAGACCGTAGATCTTTCCGGACTCCAGTTCCAGATTTACATCCTTTAATACTTCCTTTTTTCCATATACTTTTTTAATATTTTCACATTTCAGACTTCCCATGAGTTCTCCTCCTGCTTTCCTTCTCTATTCCTGCCTTGTGGCATCATTTTTTCTTATCATCTCAATCAGTTCTTCTCTTGTAATCCCAAGACTGTCCGCCTCATTTAATAAAGAACGGATGAATTTATCCGCAAATTCTTCTTTTCTCTTCTTCATAATGGCCTCCTTCGCCCCCTGCTGGACAAACATTCCGATTCCGCGTTTCTTATAAAGGATCCCGTCATCCACAAGCAGGTTGACGCCCTTCGCCGCAGTCGCCGGATTGATCGAGTACAGCTTCGCCAGTTCGTTTGTACTCGGCACCCGCTCCTCTTCCAGCAGAATATCCCGCAAAATATCATTCTCGATCATTTCCCGGATCTGAATATAAATGGATTTTTCCTGCGTTAAAATCTCATTCATGCCACTGCTCCCTTCTGTTCTGTTTTTTGTTCTTTGGTTGTGTGGTTCATTACTTGTGTAATTAACCATAGCACTGGTAAAGTCTTTTGTCAATAGTTTTTTATTTAAAAAACAGATATTGCCCATAGATAACAAATACATTTTGTGGAGGATTTTATGGCAAGATCAGATATTTATGAGCCAAAGCAGAAACGCTCGATTGAAAAGAAAAATCATATTATTATAGAAACTGGAATTGAACTTATGACAAAAAAAGGCTATCATCATACAACGACGGATGATATCGCTGCGGCAGCCGGGGGTTCTACCGTCATCATCTACCGCTATTTTAAAGATAAACACGACATTTTGATCGATGGACTTCGGTTTTATTTTAAGAAAATGGAACAGGAACAGTATTTTTCTGTCAAAACAGCAAATTCGGACAATATCGAGATTTTTGCCGAAAATCTGCTTGCGCGGTTTTTGGCGATCCATCTCGATCACCGGGATATTCATGAAGAACTTGAGGCTATGCGCCACAGTGACAGCGAAGTGGCTGCCTTATACGATAAAACAGAGGCTGCGATCATCCTGCAGATCCCCCTTATGACCATATGTAATCTTTTCTATCCGTAAATTTACAGTACATTTACCTTGCACTTGCGAAGCTCCTCGATATAGATCTCTGCCATCTCACTGAGTGTAGATCCCTTGCGCTTCACATAGCCGATGTGCATCGTATCATCGCCCTCTAACGGCACGGCTTTATAGTCATAACCGTTTAACTCTTCGCAGATGATACCGGAACAGAGTGTATAGCCGTTTAAACCAACCATCAGATTTAACATGGTCGCACGGTCACTCGCTTTTATGATCTTTTTGTACTCATAGGTGCTTAAAACCTCTTCCGCAAGATAAAACGAGTTGTTCGTTCCCTGGTCGAAAGAAAGACACGGATAATCCTTCAACTCCTCCATGGAAATACTCTTCTGCTCCGCCAGCGGATGTCCGGTCCAGAGGTACACACAGGTCTGACACGGAAACAGCTCCACAAAATCCAGGCTGTTCTCATGCAGCAGCTTTTCCATGACTTTTTTATTAAAATCATTGATATAGAGAATGCCGAGCTCACTCTTAAAGCTCTTGACCGCCTGTATGATGTCATATGTCTTTGTCTCGTAGATCGCAAACTCATACTCATCCATGCCGACCTGCTTGACAAGCTCCACAAACGCCTTGACCGCAAACGTATAATGCTGCGCCGAAACGCTGAACTTCTTTTTTACTTTCTTTTCCACAAAACGGTCTTCCATCAGGCGGTACTGCTCGACCACCTGCCTTGCGTAGCCAAGGAACTCCTCTCCCCCCGGCGTGATCAGAATACCACGGTTGGATCTTAAGAAAATCTGCATATCGACTTCCTCTTCCAGTTCCTTGATCATCCCGGAAAGACTCGGCTGGGAAATAAACAGTTTTTTTGCAGCCTCATTCATCGATCCGTTATCCGCAACGGCGATTGCGTATTTTAACTGCTGTAATGTCATAATAAGCTCTCCTGTTTTCTAATAATTTCTGCATCTATTATAAACTGCCGTCTCTGTTTTCGCAAACCATTCTTCCCCGTTTTGTCTCTTTGATCCGTTTATGATCTGCTTATTGCACAACAAAACGGCAGTCTTTAAGATAGCAGCCCGCAAACTCCGGCTGATCCGGCAGAAAGAGCATAGCACCAAACTCCGAAAAGACGACCTTTTCGTCTTCCGCCGGTTCTCCCTTCTGTGAGATCCGGGAAAATCCATCCATAAACCCGAACTTCTTATAATATTCCCTCAAGGCGTCGCTCTCCGGCTGAAGCGCAAGCGGCATGCGGTATTTTTCCTTCGCGTAGTTTAAGATCTTTGCCGCGTAACCCAGTTTCCGGTATTCCGGCCGCGTTGCGACCGCGTAAACGTAACGGGCAGGAAAACGTTTCTGCTCTCCAATGGAAAGTTCTGCCGGAAGGAAGCTCGCCATAGCAGCCACTTTTCCGTCTTCATGTATCACAAGCATATTCTGTTCCGTAAAATATGTCTCAAAATAGCATGTGATCTCTTCTTTTGTGTCACCAAAGCATTTCTGCCAGATCTCTGCGATCTCCTCTTTTTCACTGGAGAGCGCAAAGACCACATCACTTTGCACTGCCCGGTATTTTTTCAGAAGAATATCCGGGATATAGGATAACTTCGATTTGCGAAGCCCCGGATCTCCGGTATCTTCCTCCCGGTTGATATAGGAAAATCCCTCACAGGCGTGCAGCACAAACTGCTGATTGATCATGGAATATGCCCCCTGCAGATCCGGCAGCGCCTTTTCAAAATGCACCACGAATGTATCGGAATTTAACGCTTCTCCGATCGTAAACGCGACGATGTTTCCATTTTTTCGCAAAACACCGCCGGTAAGTCCAAGCTCGTCAAAATGCGCTAATGCCTCCCGCAACGCTACCATCTCCTGCGTCATGGCGTCATTCCACTTTTCGGCACGCTTCTTCTCCCATACCTCCGCCAGTTCGATACACGCATCCCGGTTTGACGCTGTGAGCGGCTCATAGCTCCAGTCCCCGCCATCCTTGAAACGCGCGATATGATTCCGCTTTCCGTGCAGCTTCTTTCCTGTTAACGTGGCAAGCTTTTCATAACTGTAAATATAGTCAAAATCATCCCGGTCCGTGTCGATCTCGAACTCTCCCGGGAACAGCGCAAGCAGTTCCGCTCTCTGTTCTTCGACGATCGGATAAAATTCTGTCTTTATATTCTCTATCTTACATATATTACATATCTTCTCTATTGCTTTTTTGTGATCCCCGTCTCCAAAAGGATAGGAAAATACGGTTTTTCCGTCCTTTCTGCATCTGCACACGCCACATCCCTCAATCTGCGCGACCTCGATCTGATACGCGTGTCTCCAGATGAAATTTGTAGCAAACGAATACTCGCAGGCGTTAAGATCTGCCGCGCCAAAATACCCGGTCATCCATTCCCTGTCTGCGAGTGTTATCTCATGAAACTCCATTTCTTTTTACCCTTTGTCTTCTCTCAGCCACCCAGCGTAACATCCTGCGTATTGTACCACGCAAGCGCGTCCGGAAGATCTCTTTCCTTAAAATCCGGCCACATATGCGGGATCGTATAAAAATCGGCATATACAGACTGGATCGGGAGCAGCCCGGAAAGGCGGTTTCTGCCTCCCCACCGCAGGACGAGGTCGATCCTCGAAACATCCCACGACTCCGGTCTTCCATCCTTTTTCATATGCGCCAGATCCCATTCCCAGCCGTAATTTACCAAAAAATTCAGACGGATGCTGCCATCGCCCACTTTTTTCCGCACCCGGTACTCTTTTAATTCTTCCGGAAAACACCGGGATTTTGTATTTCCAAGTACCAAAAAATCCGCGCCTTCCGCCTTTAACAGCTCCGCCGCGTCCACACACGCCCTGCGAAACGCCCCGACCTGTTCGCTGGGGCGTTTGCAGTTATCAACGGTAAACCCGTAATATGTGATCTCCCGGATCCCCAGTTCCTTTGCGCGGCGCAAAAGCAAAAGCCCCGGCCGCAGTCCGTAATGGTATCCGTCTCCTTTTCCCATGCCGTGCGCCACCGCCCAGCGCCTGTTTCCGTCCGGTATCACGGCAATATGTTCCGGTATTCTCATAATCTGTCACACTCCTGTTTTTATACAGTATCTGTGACCTTCCCGGATTCTATTCCTGTCCGATCTGTTTATCTGTGTGTAAAATATGCTCCACAAGCCAGTTTGTCAAAAATTCCAGGATATCATCGATCATCTGATCGGAATTTTCATCAATATCATCCAGATCGATCTCGTCTAATTTGTCGATAAATGCCTGATGCTCGATCTTCTGCGTGAACATCTTTTTATACTGGATGCTTTCCATATATTCTTCTTCATGTTTAAAGTGTTCCTTTGTATATTCGCGCAGTTCCTCCAAAAGATCACGGATATTATCATATTTATCCGGGATAAACTCGTTTCTGCGAAGCTCATAAGCGCTTTCCGCGATCTCAAACAGTCTTTTATGCTCGGCATCGATCTGTGGGATCCCGGTGTAGTATTCCTCTTTCATTTCGTACATGGTTTTTCCTCCTTCATCCTTTGTTTATCATTGTGGATTATTAAGAATCATTCTTGATAAGATTAATATATCATAGACCATGAGCATTTTCAAGCTCATAATTTCTTATTTTTTATTCTTCATCTGTTTTATCCATCAGAAAAACCGGTCCCTGCCTCACATCAGAATGACACATCAAGCAGCATCATCACGACAAATCCCGCCAGCACACCGGCAGTTGACAGATGTTTATTATCTTTAAAAGATTCCGGTATCAGTTCCGAACACACAACAGCGATCATTGCTCCTGCAGAAAAGGACAGCGCCATCGGAAGCGCGCTTTGCACGGTAAGCGCGAATAATGCCCCCAATACACCGGCTATCGGCTCTACCATTCCGGAAAATTGTCCAGCCAGAAAGCTTTTCGCCCTGCTTATCCCTTCCCGTCTGAGTGGCATTGCCACACAGATCCCTTCCGGAAAATTCTGTATTCCGATTCCAACCGCAAGCATGATTGCGGCAGTCACTGCTTCCCGGCCTCCGCAAATCCCTGCACAGCCAAACGCAACTCCGATTGCAAGCCCCTCTGGTACGTTATGCATTGTCACTGCCGTTATCAAAAGGATACATCGTTTAAATCCTTCTTCTTTATAGTCTGTAACCATTCTTTTTTCAAGTAGTATATCAGAAGCCACAATAAACAACCCTCCCATGAAAAATCCCAAAGTGACTGTTACTGCCGCGTTTTTATCCAACTCTTTTGCCAGCGCAAATGCAGGTTCTAACAAAGACCAGTAAGATGCTGCAATCATCACACCGGCTGAAAAACTCATCATTACATCCAACACTTTTTTATTTACACATCTGATTGCCAGCACCACTGCCGCTCCTGCTGCCGTCACTCCATAGGTAAACAATGTTGCGATAAATCCCTGTATTAGCGCACTTTGTTCTACAAACCATCTCATTTCTTTTTCCACTTTCTAACTTTCTTTTTACCATATGGAAAATGTCTGTATCTTGTGTCTGCTTTGTCGCTCTTTCGATTGACAAAAGTTTTTTCCTTCGTTACTATCAATTTGTGGGAATTTTTCCCCGCTACAACAATGATAAAGGAGAGAGTTATGTTCGAATGCCCGAATTGCGGCGGAAATCTGCGGTTTGACATCCCGTCACAGCAGCTTGCCTGCGATTTCTGCCACACGTTTCATGATCCCTACGCCGTCACCAAAGACCACGACGCCGTAGAACAGGATATGTACGATGTTACTGTCTTCACCTGTCCGCAGTGCGGCGGTGAACTGATGAGCACGGAAAACTCCGCAGCTGAATTTTGCACCTTCTGCGGCGCTTCCACAATCTTATCCGGCCGGATCAGCAAAGAAAAACGACCAAACTACATCATCCCATTCAAAAAAACAAAGGATGACTGCAAAGACGCATACGCGAAATTCGTAAAACACGCGATCTTTGCCCCAAAAGAATTAAAAGACCCGAAATACTTAGACCGCTTCCGCGGTATCTATATGCCTTACTGGGCATATTACATTTCCCAGAACGGCGGCCTCAGTCTTGAGGGAACCAAACAGTACCGCCGCGGTAATTATATCTATACCGATACCTATCACCTCAGCGGAAATATGCGTTCCTACTACAAAGGCCTGTCTTATGACGCGTCCTCTTCGTTTTCCGATGAGATCAGTCAGAATATCGCGCCTTATGATGTAAAAGGAATGAAAGCCTTCACGCCGTCTTATCTAAGCGGATTTTACGCGGATACCGCTGACGTGGACAGTTCCCTTTATCAGGACGACGCCGTCCGCATTGCCAACGAGACCAGTTATGAAAAGCTCTCCAAAGAGCCTGCGTTCCACGGCATGCACATCAGCACACCGGTAAACAGCTTTTCTCTTTCGTCTGCTTTTGGCACAAAACTTGAGCAGACCGACAGTGCCATGTTTCCGGTCTGGTTTCTTTCCTATCGGAACGGCAGCCGTGTCTCCTACGCCACAGTAAACGGCCAGACCGGTAAGATCGCAGCCGACCTCCCGGTCGATATCCGGAAATATTTCCTCGGCTCGCTGATCCTCGCCCTGCCGATCTTTTTACTGTTAAACATCTTTTTTACGATACGTCCGACTACAACACTCATGTTGTCTTCGATCCTTGCTCTGGCAGCCGCGATCATTTATGTTGTGGAACTGTTCCAGATCAAGAAAAAAGATGCCAGAGAGGATGATCTCGGCTATCTTGCGAAAAAAGACGGCGTAAACTCGCCGGGTGTAATGGAAAATATGAAACAGCAGCATGATTACAAAAAAGCGAAACGGAACGGTAAAAAGTTTACCGGAACCACTCTTGTGCTCCTGTTCATAGCTGCTTACGGCATCCTCGCCATCGGCGGTTCCATTTTTGCGGTTTCCGGTACATTTTTCGGTCACTCGGTGATCGGTTACTTTGTTATCCTTATCGCAGCCGCGGCAACTACCTCGATCGGCTGCACGATTTCCGCGAAAGCCGAGATCAAACACGGAGCAACCGGCTTTTCCGGTTCAATCGCAGCGATCCTCATTTCCGCAGTGATCACCGCGTTCCATCCGGTATCCGATCTGTATTATTACGCAGGAACTATTTTTTCCTATATTGCGACCTTCTTTACGCTGTATTCGATCATTCAGAAATACAACGTTTTAGCAAGCCGCAAGCTTCCACAGTTTGAAAAGAGAGGGGGAGAAGAATATGAAAACCGCTAAACATACAGCTACATACCGTTTTTTGACCATTCTTTTTCTGCTGCTTTGTGGAATCTTCTTCGCGCGTCCGTGCAAGGCGGAAGTGACGTATGAAAACCCGGATACTTCCTATGTCGTATCCATCGAAGATGAAGCAGATCTTCTTTCCGATGAGGAAGAATCCCGTCTGAGCACACAGATGGAGGAGATCACCGCTTACGGAAATGTTGCCTTCGTCTCATTAGATACCAACTATACTTCAACGGATTCTTACGCAAGAGAGCACTACCGTCAGTTATTCGGCAGTGACAGCGGCACGCTTTTCGTGATCGACATGGATAACCGCAATATCTGGATCCACAGCAACGGGGCGATCTACCGCACGATCACAAAAAGTTATGCGGATACGATCACGGATAATGTCTATACCTACGCGTCCGCACAGGATTACTACGGCTGCGCGTCCGAAGCGTATACACAGATGACAACTTTGCTGGCCGGTCGTCGTATCGCCCAGCCTATGAAATACATCAGCAATGCCCTGCTTGCGCTCATTATCGCGCTTCTCATCAATTACTTTGTGGTAAGGGCATTTTCCCGTTCAAAGAAACCGTCTGAGAACGAACTTTTAAATAATATCTACACACAGTACGCGGTCAGCAATCCGCAGAGCACTTTCGTGCGTCAGTCCAAGGTATATGATCCGCCAAGTTCAAGCGGTGGCGGCAGCTCCGGTGGTGGCGGCGGAAGTTCCGGCGGCGGTGGAAGCAGCGGAGGCAGCTCCGGTGGTGGCGGCGGCCACTCCTTCTAAAACAAAAGTCCTGGCATACGGGATCCGGTTTTAACCGGTTCCCCGATGCAGGACTTTTATTCTTTACTTTCTATTTCTTATTTTCTATTTTTCACTTTATTTTCTGCTTTTATTTTTCATTCTTATTCAATATCGCGACTCCGAGGTATCCCCCTGCCTGTGCGATCAGGTTGTAACGCCGTACAGGCGCCACAGGGACAAAATTTACGTCTCCCGGTACATTTTCCTTATTGCAGGAGCAAACGTCCTTTACGGTGTCATTTAAGCGCACACGGCACCACACATGCGCGCCCTCTCTTATTTTCTGTCTTTTACTGCGGCTCTCATAGAAGTCCGCCTTTGTCGTATAGACAAGTTCTGACCGGATATTGACCTTCTTTAAAATATAGTGGACGCACCACGCCTGCTGCCAGGAGTAGCCCTTTCCCTTGGAAAAAGCGGTTCTCGGGGCGTCTGACGTGTTGTCCAGCGAAAAACGCATATATTTATTTACATACTTCTGTACAAAAGTTACCATCTGCCAGCCGGTATACTGGCTTTCCCTGCATGCTTTCACTGCCTCATCAATGTCCAATGATCCCGCTCCTTTCCATCAGCTGTCTGTCTTTTATTTTTCTTTCCGGATAAGGTCTTCTTTTTCTTCATCCGTAAGCCCCGCATAATATGCCTCTACCATTTCGATCTGTCCCGGATTCACATAAATATTACAGATTTCTTTCGCGTTTCCGTATTTTTTCCGTTTGAATACCGAAATTTCTTCCCAGCGCTGTAAATAGGAGATCTCCTGTTTTTCCAGCCCTTTTACAAAATTTCTTGCCTTCGTTGTGTCTGTTGTACTGCAAAATAAAATTTCGTTTAACATATTTCTCATTCTCTTCTCTTTACTTCTCAATTAGTTCTAAAAATTATGCCTGATTATTGTCAGATTTTACCTGGATTTTCGTTTTGAAATTTCAGTATATTATTTTATGTATACCTGTTTTCTATTTTTTGACTGTTCATCTTTCATCCAATCCTTTTTATGCAGATGGCTGATTCATCAGAACGCGTCATATTCACCCTGTCTCGGTCCCTGTTCTTCTTCCCGTCTTCGTTCCTCGGAAACGATATGGTTAAAGAATGCTGTCGCGTTCATTCCATGCATTGCACCGCCTCGTTTTAAGAATCTCGCATTGGATTCCTTTAATACCAGCGCAACGATCGCGGAATTCTGACCTCTGCGGTAATTCATATCCAGATTGTTCTCAATATCGTTAAGATCTGCCATCTGGCCGCTTTTCTCCCGCTCGATCTCCTCGTCGATCAGAAGATTTACATATTCCTGAATGCTCATGCCAAGCTGGATGGAACGCAGACGGATATATTTGTTGTTTTCCACCAGAAGTGCCATACTGGTACGCTTTGTAGCCTCTTTTTTCTTCTCCGCAGCCGGCTGTTTCTTTATTTCTTTCACCGGTTCCTCTGCTTTTTCTGTTGAAACAGACGCCACAGCAACTTCTTTTTGCTCATTTATCGCTTCAGCTGCCGGTTTACTTACCGGTTCATTTTCCGGTTCGTTCACTGATTCGTTTGTTTCCTCATCTACTGGCTTGCTGATCGGTTCGCTTACCGGCTCTGCGTTTGCCTCTTTTTCTTTTGCATCCTCTACGACCGTTTCTTCCTGCATTTTTACGATATCCACGCCATTTACATGATCTTTGCGCTCTTCCGCAATCGGTTCTCCGTTGTCATCCAGCTTTTTTAAGGTATCATCCACAGGCGAGGACATCTCCTGGATCGGTTCTTTTTTTCTGCCCTCTTTTAATTTTCTGAGCTGATCTCTCTTGCTTGGCATTACTTCTCCTCCTCAATTTCCTGTATTCTCTTTTCGATTTCCTTCATCAATTTCTTATAATCTTTCGCGCTGTTATTCGTCTTCGCGTATTCATTGATGCTCTGTCTCGCCGCCTTTGCCTCAGCTACCGTAATAGACTTGCGTATGGTGGTCTGAAACGGTTTACAGCCCAATTCTGCGCCGATCTCCTCCATTTCTTCGTACGCAAGGTTGTGCATGACCGTATTTTCCGTCTTATTTAACAGGAGTCCAAGCACTTTTACATGTGTCTGTTTTCTCTTCTTAAAGCGGTTGATATCTGTTCCAAGCTCTCTTAAGCCTTCCAGTGCGCCGTCATCACATTCCGCCGGAGCAATGATATAATCGCTGACCACATAACTCATATAAAGCAGCGGGCTTCGCGCCGGTGCGTTATCTATAAATATGTAATCATAGTCTTCCACGTCTTCCAAAATATCCTGAAGCAGGTAAATATCATCCGGCTCACCAAATGTCTTAGAAGCCTCCGCAAGTGCCTTGCTTCCGACCAGGATATCGAAATTATCCAGATGCTGTACTGCGTCTTCCAATAAAACCTGCGCATTCAGCACTTCATTTACGGTTGGTACGTCCTCAAGATCCGCTCCTGCATACATGGAAAAATTTCTCTGGGAATCCAGATCGATCCCAAGCACACGATATTTCTTTCCAAATAAAGAACATAACTCCAATGTTGTTGTTGTTTTTCCTACCCCGCCTTTTTGATTTGAAATCATAATGACATGTTTCATCTTACTATCCCTCTCATCCCTGTTTTTCTATATGTTAATTGTAAATCATACATTACATATGTATTATATGATTTATACTACCATAAAATGCTCTGTTTTGGAATAGTTTTCTTATTTTTCATAATTAAAGTATAATACATATTTTGCATATCATACATATTATATATAATTCTTTTATTCTTGTCATGTATTTTGTTTATTATATGTTGTATATGTTATTTATACATATGTCTATGTTACATATGTGTCATATGTTATTCCATTAAATATTTATTAAACACTTATTTCATATACATGTTATGTGCTTTCTGTGTTCTATATATCTTATGTATTATATGTACATTATTAAAAATATGACATTTGTGTAAAGTATGTACTGTATTCTTCTTATTTTTCTTATCATGATTATGTTTGCTATGATAAATATACAATAAATGTATTTATATATAATAATATTTTTATGTTTATTATGTTTGATATCAATCTTATTGTTTATATTTTGATTATATTGTATATGTATTATATGTATCATGCGTTGTATAATAATCTTATTTTACATTCTATAATTTTACGTTTCTATAAATTTCTATATTACATGTGATACATCGATTACATATGTTATATATTATACACATGTCGCTCTCTTTATATAAAAACACAATCTGCATTCGTTTTTTCTTTCCCTTTACCCAGGTGAACAGCCTGTTTGTTCGCAATTTCCATACAATATATCTAATGCACATGTTGTTTATTTTCTATTTATTCTATATATTACATATTATACATATTTATATTATTCAAACAGAACTGGAACTACGTTAAGCCACGATTATTATGATCTATTCTTTATCCTTCTACAGGACGACCACTATGACCAGATCGCTTTATTCTTTTCAGGAATCTATGATATATCTATTATACTCATGATACGCATAATGTATATTATACATATGTAATTTAAGTGTGTTATTTGTTTTATATATTATGTGTATCATATATTATATGAATTTAATATTTTATGAATCTGATTTTGGGAATTTCAAACATCTGTAAGAGAAACGGTATGGCTTTCTCTTTGATGCCACATATTTAAAGATTATATGTTTCACCTGTTTTATGTGCATGATAAATTTTATATACAAAATATGTATCATATGGTTTCACATTTTAATATAACAGAAGAAAATTTTCTACTACAGCTCAGATCTCTGATTCATCGAAAGTTCAATCTGATTAAAACTATTAAACAATCAGGAAATCATTTAGCCTTGGCTGCATCGTTGTTTCACAGATAATTTATAACTGCCAGATAAATGATGGAGCTTAACGATCTGACATCTGGCAGCTGAATTATATTCTCCGACAAGAATGAACCGGGACTTTGGACGAAACGAACAGATGGAATCCGGCATTGGGGTTTCTAATAAATTTTCCAGAGAGATACCAGATACATTATATATACATCAACATAATATTTTATTTATATTATTAAAAACAACATATTAATTATTTATATTAAGACCCTCGAAAGCCGCTAAACATGAGGGGTTCCGGTTAAAGTAAACTCTTTTTCGGAAAAAGAAGACGAACAAAAAGAGAAAGAAAATGGAAAAAGGATAATAAGAAAGCGGAAAATCGGAATCTGACCGGTTTCAAAGTGCTGAAAAATTGAAAAAAGAAACTGCCTGTTTGGAAAAAGAGACGGAAAGAAAGGAGAAAGTACCAATTTGACGGTTTGTTACTCCAAAATAACAGTTATATATAGAAAGAAACGGTTTAGAAATAAGAAAGAAGCTGAAAAAAAAGAGTCAGAATTTTTTTGACGAGAAATTTGGAGTGAAATAACGAGAAAAAAGGAGTCAAAGTTGAAACACTCCACATTACTACTGTAAAAAAGGAAGATAGTAGAGAAAAAATAGAGTAATAACGTAAAATAGCATGTATTATAAACGAAAAAATGGAGTAGAAGGAGTATTTTACGAGGAATATGGAGCGACTATCGAACCAGTTACTCCAAAAAACCAGTAGAAAAACGAAAGATAGAGACAAAAAGGAGTTAAATGAAGAAAAAATAGAGTTTATAACTGAAAAAAAGGAGTGAAAACGAATTGTAAACGTGAATTACTCAGTAGAAAACATCGTCCAAAACGATGTCTGGATGTCGGGGAAATATCGCGGAAATCCTGCGGTTTTTGGACGTTGAAACAGCCAAACTACGGAGAAATACAGAGTATAGAAAGAGAAATAGGGAGCGATATAAAGGAGTAATGTAGAATGTAACTACGGAGAAATATGGAAAAAGTGATTGACTTCTCCATTTAACTCCGTTATAATTCAAAATAGTAAATGAAAAAGGCTGTTTTTTGGGGAAAGGCAGAGAGATACACATGTCGAATGAGGCAAGAGAAATCTACAAACATGAAGAGATTACCAGATCCAATACCTTAATTTCTGCAAAATACAAGTCAACACTGACAGAAAATAAGATTATGGTTCTGGCATTGAAAAGGGCAAAACGAGATGAGTTTGGCCGGCCGACGATCACGTTTACCACATCAGAGATAAAAAAAGTGATGGGACGGGATGACGGAAGTTTTTATACACAGTTGAAGTCTGTCGCGAAGGCAATGACCGGGCGGACGATGTTTATTGAGGATAAAGAGCAGCATTCCTTTAAGTTCATCAACATCATACATACCGCGGAATTTGAGAACGGGAAGTTCACGGTGAATTTCACGCCGGAGATGAACAATTATCTGGATGATTTAAAAAGCAACTTTACTACGATGAACATGGGAATCCTGGTTGATTTCACATCGAATTACGCATACCGAATCTATGAGCTCTTAAAGACGCAGGCATACCGGGTGGACAAGGATAACACGCCGTTGCAGATCGACTATAATTTATCGGAATTGAAACTGGCGATCGGCTGTGTCAATACGCAGGAAGAACGGGTTCAGAAAGAACTTGACCGGCCGAATCCGGATTTTGACTATATTGTAAACTCGGTTGCGAAGGAAAAACATTTTGATAAATGGTATGATTTCCGGGTAAATGTGTTAGATGTGGCGAAGCGCCAGATCAATGAAAAGAGTGATCTGGAGATCGATTATGAACCGATCCGGTCCGGGCGCGGTGGAAAGGTCGTAGGCATTACCTTTTTTATCAAGAAGAATGTCAACTATAATGAGATTGAGGCAAAGACAGAAAAGGAAAATGAGATCCTTTTAAAGAATGGAAACAGTGTGGTAGATTCCGCGAAGCGGCCGGATGATTACAATGAGCGGTTTGAAGAGATCATGGATTACATTGATGTCCGGGTTTCTTCTAAGGATCTGAAAGCATTTCTAAAGGCAGCGGATTATGATGTCGAACGTGTAAAGAAAGCATATGATCTGTCAAAGAAGCAGAAGGAGATCAAGAATTTTGTCGGCTGGATGAAGAAGGCGATTGAAGAAGGGTATTCGGAAGACGTGATTCATGTCATAGATGGCAGTGAAGAGAACGCGAAGAAAGCGGATGAGATACTGGCGGAATATGAAAGGGAAAAAGCGACCGGAAGTCTTGCAGAACGAACCTGGAATCGCATTAAGAAAAAAGAAGAGTATCAGGAATTTTTACAGTACATTGCGGATCAGGGAATGACAGAAAAGACACTTGAAAGTATCTATATACCGAAAGAGCGTATGGAACTTTACCAGAGCTGGATAGCAGAAAATAAATAAAAAAAGAAAGAAGAGGAATCGATAAGTAACGAGAAAAATGCTTATCGGTTCTTTTTTTTGCTTTGATTATGCAGGAAAAGCATGCAAAAATATTTTGTGCAGAACAGAAAAGCGTCATTCGTCAGATAATAGAAGATATGTAAGCAAAAAAAAAGACAGATTGAGTGGAAATTAATCCGGAGAAGAGACGATTTTTATGTTCGTGTAGTCTACAGCGGAAACCTGAAGTTCCTTTAAGACCTTATCGTAGCGGTGCATCCAGCCCGGATGGATACCGATATAGTCGGCAACCATTTTTCCGGAAGCGCCGCTTTGCAGCATGTAGGCAGCGGCACCGTTTCTGAGATCGCTTAATGTAAATTTAGGAAGTGTTTCATCAAAAACGATCGTTGCAGCATAAAGCCGTTCAAGATCTCTTGGACGCATGGGATTTCCACGGTTATTGGAAAAAAGGCTGGGGCTGTCTGTCGCTGTTGCGGAAATATAATCATTTAGCAGGGCTACCATATCAAGCGGCAGCTTCACAAAGCGCGATTTGTTCCGGTAAGTAATGCGAACGGCGTAATTTCCGGCGGCATCCTGAATGAAAGCGTCGGAACGCATGGAACAGATTTCGCCAACCGTGAAACCACAGCGGACGATCAGGCTGACAATGAAAAAAAGCCGCCGATCCGCCTTTGCCTGGGAGAGGATCCGATCCATCTGCGCGATCGTCGGAACATGGGAAATATCAATATATTCACTGATCTGCGGGATCGTTATATAGGAAAACGGATTTAAGTAGGTAATTTTATATTTTTCCTGATTTAAGCTGATATATTTCGAGAGAGAGTGCAGACGGTAAAATTTGACATTGATGGTATCTAAGGATAGTTTTCCGTTCATCTGGCGGGAGAGCAGAAGATCAAAGTAAGCCTGCGTGTCATCATCCGTCAGCGCGAGGAAATCCTTCCCGGCAAAGTCGCAGATATCGCAGCAGAGCATAAAATAGTCGGATTTTGCACCTTTCGATTTGAAAGAACGGGAGAAATCCTGCCATATTTGTGGATAAAAGGTGGGAGAGAAGTAGATACTTGGTTCGCGCATGTGTTTCCTTTCGGCTTGTTTATGTTTGGTAGCGTTGTTTGTTGTGTTGTGGTTGAGATAAAGTAGTGAGGAGAAATTGCGTTTTTATGGTTTGAATATAACATATGACGTCATATATGTAAAGAAAAAGATCGATTTTTACATCTTAGTGCGAAAAAGTAACCTCTTACTGCTCTCCTATTTACAAGAGGCTGTTTTTTTCGGATAATAGGTACATGGAGATGAAAACATGAAGATACGAATAGAAACGGATCCATCCATCACAGAGGATGAAGTGATCATCCGCTGCGGAAAGATCAGTGATTCCATCCTTAAAATGGAACACGCACTGAATGATCTGTGCATTTCAGACACAAATTTCATATTTTACAAAGGTGATACGGAATTTTATCTTCCGCTGGACAGTATCCTGTTTTTTGAAACAGAAGATAACCAGGTCTTTGCCCACACAAAGAAAGATGTATACCAGACAAAATATCGCCTGTATGAACTGGAGGAACTGCTTCCCGGTTCTTTTATCCGGGTATCCAAATCGACGATATTAAATGTCAGTCATGTTTTATCCATTAAAAAGAACCTTACCGCCTCCAGCGAGGTCTGGTTTGAGGGAACGCATAAACAGGTGTATGTGTCAAGAAATTACTATAAACAGTTAAAACAGAGATTAGAAGAAAAGAGGTTAAAAAGATGAAAAAAAGAAATATTTTCTGGGGCGTGGTCTTTCTTGTGATCGCCGCCTGCATCCTGATCACAGAGCTCGGATATTTTCCGGGGATCAACATTTTTAAGCTTGTACTTGCCGCTGCGTTGATCGCGCTGCTGATCCAAAGCATTCCACATAAAAATTTCGCCGGCATTTTATTCCCGATCGCGTTTTTGTGCATTCTGTTTGCCAAACCACTGCATATCACGAATCTGACGCCATGGCCGGTACTCTGGATCGCGCTTTTTGGCAGCATCGGTCTTTCCTTTTTGTTCCCGAAAAAGCACTGGGAAAACAAACATGCATTTTCCGGATCTTATAATAATGAAAGCACTGCATACACACAGTCAGCCGGCGAACAGGAAAATGGCAGTTATGTTCAGGCGGCAGTAACTTTTCAATCCGTAATCAAATATATCAACAGCATTCACTTTGAACGTGCGGATCTCTCCACAAGCTTTGGAGCCTTAAAAGTTTATTTCGATCAGGCAAGACCTGAACGCGAAGAGCTTCTCGTCCACACCGAAACCTCGTTTGGCACCACGATCCTTTATATTCCGCGTGAATGGAACGTGATCTTAAATGTAGACACCGCTTTTGGAAATGTGGAGGAAAAGGGAATGCGCAGTCCATCGCCTGACGCGCCGAAGATCCATATAAACGGCGATGTAAACTTTGGCAGTCTTGAGATCAATTATATTTAAAATACAAAGGAGCAGGAGCAAAAAGTGAAAACTTACAAAATACTGATCGTGGAGGACGATGAAACGATTGCATCCTCCGTTGAAAAACAACTTACCTGCTGGGGCTATGAAACCAAATGTGTCCAGGACTTTTCAAAAGTTCTGGATATATTTCTTGCGTTTTCACCCGAGCTTGTCCTTCTTGATATTTCCCTGCCGTTTTTTGACGGCTTTTACTGGTGCAGGGAAATCCGTAATCTTTCCAAAGTGCCGATCCTTTTTCTGTCCTCCGCGGCAGATAATATGAACATCGTCATGGCGATGAACCTGGGCGCGGACGATTTTGTTGCAAAACCATTTGACTTTTCGGTGCTGACCGCAAAGATCCAGGCGATCTTAAGGCGTACCTATGATTTTTCCACCGAGAGCAATCTGATCGCATGCGGAGACGCGATCTTAAATCTGAGGGACGCATCTTTTTCCTATCAGGGAACACACTTAGAACTGACCAAAAATGATTTCCGCATTTTGCAGACATTAATGGAGCACAGCGGGAAAACGATCTCGAGAGACGAGCTTATGACCGCACTCTGGGAAAATGACAGTTACGTCGATGAGAATACGCTGACGGTCAATATTGCGAGACTGCGGCGGAAACTCGAAGATATCGGTCTTGAGAATTTCATTATCACAAAAAAAGGAATGGGGTATCTGATCCAGTCATGAAAACGTTTTATCTGTTTTTGAAATCCAAAAGAACAACTTTGCTGCTGTGGCTCATCGTTACCGGTATCTTTTTCCTGGTACCGATGCTGTATGATATGCCACTGTACGCGACCGGATATGCCTCCATTCTTGCCCTGGTCTGTCTCCTGATCGGCTTTCTTTTGTCATATGCACGTTTCTGCCAGAAACATCAGACATTAAAGCAGATGAAAAAATCGGTCTTATATAACCTTGACGCGCTTCCGAAACCCAAAGATCCCGTTGAACAGGATTACATCGACCTGATCACGCTTCTTTTTAACGAAAAACAGCATTTTATCACAAAAAAAGAAGAAGAGTGGAAGGAAACCATCGATTACTACACACTGTGGGCGCATCAGATCAAGACCCCGATCGCCGCAATGCGCCTGCTCTTACAGTCCGACGATGCATCCGGTATCCCGGAAACAAAAGAACTCGCCGCAGAGCTTTTTTCGATCGAACAGTATGTGGAAATGGCATTACAGTTTCTGCGTCTCGGCAGTTCCTCCACGGACTACCGCTTTGTTTCCTGTGAGCTGGATGATATTCTGCGCGGTGTCATTCGCAAATTTGCGCCTGTTTTTATCCGGAAAAAGATTTCCCTGCAATACGAGCCGGTCTGTCGTCAGATCACTACCGATGAGAAATGGCTTTCCTTTGTATTGGAGCAGATCCTGTCCAATGCGTTAAAATACACCAAAAATGGATTCATCCGAATCTATATGGACGAAGATCAGGAAAATACGCTGGTGATCGAAGACAGCGGGATCGGGATCAACCCGGAAGACCTTCCACGGATCTTTGAAAAAGGATACACCGGATTTAACGGAAGACTCGATAAACGCGCAAGCGGGATCGGACTCTATCTCTGCAAAAGAATCCTTACAAACCTTTCTTTCGGAATCTCGATTACTTCCACTCCGGGAGAGGGCACAAAGGCTTTCCTCGATTTTTCCCAGTATCACCTGACTGCAGATTAAAAAATACCAAACCTTACAAAAATGTAAGACAGAGAGGCGCAAATGTAAGCCAATGAAATGGCAACACCGTTTTCTTTCTTTTATACTGTAACTATCAAAACAATATGGAGGAAACAAAATTGTCATTATTAGAAGTAAGTAACGTTAAGAAAACATATACATCGCGGCTGGGTGAAAACACGGTCGAGGCATTAAAAGGTGTAAATTTTTCCGTTGAAAGCGGAGAATATATCGCGATCATGGGGGAATCCGGTTCCGGGAAAACCACACTGTTAAACATCCTTGCGGCGCTTGACCGGCCGACCAGCGGGGAAGTGTGCTTAAACGGAATCAATCTTGTGTCCATGAAGGAAAAAGAGATTTCCGCGTTCCGCCGGAAAAATCTTGGCTTTGTATTTCAGGATTTTAACCTGCTTGACACCTTTTCCCTGCGGGATAATATTTTTCTCCCGCTTGTGTTATCCGGTGAAAACTATAAGACCATGGAAGCGAAACTGATACCGCTTGCGAAAAAACTCGGCATTGAACAGCTGTTAGATAAATATCCATATGAAGTATCCGGTGGGCAGAAGCAGAGAGCAGCGGCAGCGCGTGCCCTGATCACCAACCCGGCACTGATCCTCGCGGATGAGCCGACCGGCGCGCTTGATTCAAAGTCCACGGATGAACTTTTGTCCTTATTTAACACCGTAAACGAAGACGGACAGACGATCGTCATGGTCACACACAGTACCAAAGCCGCAAGCCACGCAAGCCGCGTGCTTTTTATCAAGGACGGCGTTGTTTATCATCAGATCTACCGTGGCGACATGACCACCGAAAAGATGTATCAGAAAATATCCGATACTCTGACAATCCTTGCGACAGGTGGTGAAAAACATGAATAGATCCTACTTTCCGAAGTTAGCAGCCACAAACTTAAAAAAGAACCGTCAGGCTTATATCCCTTATATGCTTACCTGCATTTTTGCGATCAGTATGTTCTTTATTCTGGATTCTTTCTGGAAAAATGACGGTCTGCTCACGATCCGGGGCGGTGAAACCTTGATCGCCATTTTGCATTTCGGTGCGATCGTCATTGGTATTTTCTCTGTCATCCTGCTGTTTTACACCAACAGTTTTCTGATGAAGCGGCGGAAAAAAGAGATCGGGCTTTATAATATCCTTGGCATGGAAAAAAAGCACCTCGCATATATGATGACCTATGAAGCCCTATTTACCTTCGGGATCTGCCTTTTATGCGGTCTTGGCATTGGTCTGCTCTTAAATAAACTCATGTTTTTGCTACTGCTTCGCATTCTGCATTTTAATGTGCATATGACCTGTCAGTTCCACTTAAATGCACTGGTCAATACCGTTTTATTATTTGCCTGCATTTTCATTTTCATGCTGTTTTATAATCTCCTTGAGATCCGGCTGTCAAAACCAGTTGAACTGCTTTCTGCGGAAAAGAAAGGAGAGAAGGAGCCGAAAGGAAAACTTTTTTCTACCATTTTGGGGATTCTGTTTCTTGCAGCCGGATATTTTATCGCAGTGACCACAAATGACCCACTTTCCGCAATTACTTTATTCTTTTTGGCGATCTTACTCGTGATCGGCGGAACGTATCTGCTTTTTACCACCGGAAGTATCGCGCTTTTGAATGCTTTAAAACGCAACAAAAACTATTATTATAAAACAGAACACTTTATTTCTGTTTCATCTTTAATCTACCGTATGAAACAGAATGCAGTCGGACTTGCCAGTATCTGTATTTTAAGTACCGCTGTACTTTTAATCTTATCCACCACAGTCTCAACTTACTGGGGCATGGAAGATATCTTAAAGACGCGATACCCTGCGGATATCTCCATTACACTGGAAAATCCAACCTCTGAAAATTTGAATACCATTGATACCGTATTAAGTGAAAATTTCGCGGCATATGATGTCACCATTGCTAAGGAAAACACCTTCCAGCAGGCTTTCCTCGTTGCGGAAAAAGAAGATAAGACCGGAAGCAGGCTTAAATTAGGAAGCATTGACTTCTCCAGTCAGAAAATGTCCGACTGCTGTGCGCTGTGTGCATTTCCGCTTGAGGACTATAACCAGATGACCGGAAAAAATATTTCACTTGCCGCGAATGAGATCCTTTTTTCTTCTTCAAACCGAGATTTTTCGGCAAAAACATTAAATTTAAGCGGTGAAGCATATAAAATTGCCGGTGACTGCTCCGATCTGCCGATAATAGACGATTCCGACAGCAGCTTTATGGATGTCGCCTGCATCGTGTTTTCTGATGCCAGTCAGGTTATAGATTATGACATCCGTTATAATGAAAAAACAGGAGAGACCTCACTCCCGACCTATATCCAACTGGATCTTGACGGAGAAAAACAGAATATTCATGATTTTTCCATCATTGTATTTGATACATTAAACGCTGTTGACGGCATCGACATTGAAAGCCGGGAAGAAGCAAAAGAATCGTTTTTTGCCCTGTATGGAACACTGTTTTTCATCGGAATTTTCCTTGGTGCGCTGTTTTTGGGCGCAACAGTGTTGATCATCTACTATAAACAGATTTCCGAAGGTTTTGATGACCGCGAACGTTTCCTTCTCATGGAAAAAGTCGGTCTCTCAAAGGCAGAAATCAAAAAAGCCATCCACAGCCAGGTATTAAAAGTATTTTTCCTGCCGCTTATTATGGCTGTCATCCACATCGCCTTTGCGTTTAAAATGATGGTTCAGCTTCTTGCTTTACTTTCTATGTCAAATATACAGCTGTTTTTGCTTTGTACCATCATAACCATTCTGATCTTTGCTGTGATCTACGCACTGGTATATGAAATGACCGCTAAAACGTACTACAAAATCGTTAATTAGGAAATCATTTCACATCTATCGGAAAAATCAGTATTTATCCGATAGATGGATTTGAGAAGGGACTACTCTTGTAACATGAAAAAGTAAATGCAAAAACGGACAGCGCGCTGACGCTGTCCGTTTTAAACCACACTTACGAATGAAGCAGATTAAAAATAAGAATCGCCTGATGGATCTCAAGCAAATGGCTTTTAAACGCATATCCGACAAAATACGGACCCTCCATGACTTCCGCAGAAACTTCCTCGCCACGGTAAAACGGCGGACACGGATTTAACATGGCACCTCCGTTGGCAAGCTGCATGATCTCTGTTGTAACCTGATATTTCTTAAAATCATGCAGTTCTCCGTGTGTCAGGGAATCGGTACAGATGATATCCCGCCCCCGGACAGCTTCTTTTAAATCCCGGATCACCTCAACGCCATCCAGTTCATAGCCCTTCGGACAGCACTGTGCAAGTTCAAAGCCCATCACCTGTGCGGCTTCCTGCCATGCGCCGCCGATATTTCCTTTTGCGCCCACAAACAGGAATTTATCCGTACAGAAATTATTGCGCAGTTTGGAAAGCGCATATAGATCTGAAAGGATCTCACACGGATGATTCTCATCGGTAAGCGCATTGATCACCGGAAAAGAAGCATACTGCGCGATCTCGTCCATAATTGCGATGTTTTTATGGCGGATCACAGCTGCATCTGCCCAGTTATTTAAGTATCGGATCACATCTTCAAGTTTTTCCCGCTTATCAAGCGCTTCCGGAGGAAACAATATCGTCTGTCCTCCGAGCAGATGGATTCCTTTTTCAAACGCGACACGCGTGCGGATACTCGAATTCGGAAAGAAAAGGATCACTGTCTTTCCCTCTAAAAACTTCTGATATTTTCCGTCTTTGATCTCATCCGCGATCTGAAAGATCTCGTATACATCGTCTTTTGTGTAGTCATCAAATCTGATTAAATGCTGCATTTTCGTCTCCTCCCTCAAGCTGCTTTTATGTCCATTCCATCACCGACTTTATTTTTGCCACCAGCGCTTCTGCCGCTTTGGCATGCGAGCGCTCGGTCGGATGATAGGAGCTGACGCGCCCATCCTCCTCTGCCTGTTCCTTCAGACAGAAAGTGTCGATATTTTGATCTCCTGTCTTTTCCTGATAAAGAGAAACGGCCGCCTGCATGGCAGGACAAAGACGCTCGCCCATCAGTCCGAGCACCGCAAGAATGCGTGCGTTTGAATTGTGTTTTCGGACCGTCTCCAAAAACTCTGCATATGCGCTGCTGTATGCTTCTTCTCTTTCTTTGATCCCGGCGCAGTAAGAATCATCGTTTGTTCCAAGGTTTACAACGATAAGATCCGGACAAAACGCGCCAAAATCCCATGAAATGTCCGAAAGTTCCAGTTCTCCCATCGGTTTTGCATAGGAAAAGCCGACCTTTTCATAGTAAGGCGGTACCCGTTCCGCTTTATTTGGCTCACCCGATTCGGTATAGCCGCTGAATATGCCGTATCCACTGTACGATACCATACTGTAATCCGCATCCAGTGCCGCCGCCGTTTTGTACGCATATGCTCTTGTCACGTCCTCTGTGTCCGTGCGAAACGCAGTCTCCGGGTCTTCTAAATCCACCCCGTAACCACAGGTGATAGAATCCCCGATAAATTCGATCTTCCGTTTCTTGTCCGGCAGCGGATCCGGCTTGCCGTCTGTCTGGATCTCTGCAATACCGACGGTGCTCATGGCGCATTCTGACAATTTAATGACCATGATCTCTGCGCTTTGCGTCTTTTCTCCGTCAAAAACGGTGATCACTTCCTCCGGCTGTGTCACGACCCGGTCGATCACACGTTTTCCGTTTAAATAAATCCCGATACGCGCACAGCCTTCCGTCACTCTGCCCGCAGTCGTATCGTCCCCCACGATCTTTATTCTCGCATAGGTTCCTGTCACTTTAAAAGCGATACCGCTTCCGGAAAGCCCGCACCAGCGGATCCCCTTATAAGAACAGGTTCTGCCAAGAAATTTTACCACGGAGCCATCCACCGCATAATTCATTTTCACATTACCCCTTCTGCCTGTATTTTCTTCTATCATACGTTATCGCGGATATTCTGTAAATGTTTTTTCACAAAAAAATAAGGCGCAACCCCACGGAATTGCGCCTCATAATTATTAAATTCTGGTAAATATAGCTGTTTCCTGCTGCAGTTCTTCGGAAATCTGCTTGTTCTCGTCCATACGTTTTGAAATGTTCTCCATATCGGTAACCAGTACCTGCGTACTTTCCGCAACACCGGTAATTCCCTTAACGCCTTCCTCGATCGCGTTTGTGATTGTGTGGATGGAATTTGCGATCTCGACCGCACCGCCCTGCAGCTGATCGGTCTGCTGCGCGAACTCATTCATAACGCTCTCAATATGCGTTGCGTTTTCGCTGTACTGATTTCCGGATGCCACAAAGTTCTGAAATTCCGGAAGAATGCTCTCATTCATATAGGAAACCAGATCGTTCGCGTGATCCGCAAGATTGTGTACCGCATTGGTAACTACGGTATTGATCTCCTGGATTCGGTTTGCAGTCTCACGGCTCGAATCAGCAAGCTGACTGATCTCTCCGGCAACAACCGCAAATCCTTTTCCTGCTTCACCGGCTCTTGCCGCCTCGATCGAAGCATTTAAGGACAACAGGTTGGTCTGACTGGAAATACTCAAAATATCGTTTGTAAGTGTATTGACCTGATCGACGCTCTTGCTCTCCTCGATCGCCTGATTCAGGATATCCACGATCTCATTGATCTTGGCACTGGTTGTTTCCATATTTGCTCTTGCGGAACTTTCCATCTCCTCAGCATGTGTTTTCATCTCTTTGGAGAACGCATTAAGTTCGTTGGATTTTTCCGCGATCACATTTACTTCATTTCTTACATTATCTACATTTTCATTGATGACATTCGCGTTGCTGGATACTTCTTCCATGGTCGCCGATAATTCTTCGGTCAGCGCGGAAAGATCGGATGCACTGTCACTGGAAGTATGTACACTCTGAAGTACTTCGTTTACCACGCCATCCATCTTTTCTGAATCGCTCGTAAGGATCTGGAAAATGTGCTGTAATTTTTCCATAAAGGTATTGATTCCCACGCCGAGCGCGCCGATCTCAAGCGCATTTGCAATTTCGACACGCTTGGTCAGATCACCCTCTCTGTTATCAATATCACGGATGATTCCTGAGATCTCACGCTCCGTATAGGTGATCGGTTTTACGATTCCTCTTAATACACTGATGACCGCAAACAGGATCGCGCCGATACTGATGATGATCGTAACTGTATTCGTGACCAGAGATGCTGCGTATACGGTAGAAAGCTGTGTTTTTGCCGCATCTGCCTGTGTGGAAATATCTGCTGTGATCGTATCAATGTTCTGCTGCATGGCATTTCCGTAAGAAGCCAGATCACCGTTCGCGCAGGCATACGCGTCCGCTGTCTTGGAGTTTGCACTGAACGCAACGACATTGACTACCGCATGTTTAAACTGCGCGTAATTTTCCATCAGTTCATTGTAAGCAGCCTTATCATCATCCATGACCGTATCTCCGTACTGGTCTAAAAGATCATCCAGTTCGGCTTCCTGTGTTTTGATGGAATCCACAACATTGATCATGGTATCAAAATCCGTCGCAATGATATGCGAAAGTGCCTGCCGGTAGATAACCTGCGTCTGCTCCTGGATCGTATTGATCTGGAGCATGTTCTCCATACACTCGTTCGCGATCGTAGATGCCTTTTTATTGACATTTCTGATATTGTAAACCGCCATGATATTTGACAGAATCGATACCACGCCAAGTAAAATGACCGGTATCATGATCAGGCTTTTTACACTCGTTTTTTTGCCTGTACGGCTGTAACTCTGCTTTTTCGTTTCATTTGTATTCATCCTGATTCCCCCTGTCCTTATTTAGCATTTGACGCAGTGATCTCGTCAACCATATCATTTAAAGTCAGCTGTAAATCTTTACCGGAAGGATTTCCATTTGCCATGTCAGCACCGAATTCCTGTACCGGATCCCAGTAATTTCCACCAATGCGCTGTAAGCTTGCGTACTGTGACTGCGCGAGAACCGCCTGGATCGCCGGAGAATTCTTTACAGCCTCGGAATTTGCCACATTTATATTTGCCGGTCCCTGCTGTCTTTCCGCAAAACGCAGTTCCTGATTCTGTTCGTTTGCAATCCAGTCTGCAAGCTTTAATGCCCAGTCTGTATGCTTGGAATAGGCATTGACACCCACCATCTTATATCCGGAAAAGGATGCCATCTGCACCTGCTGTCCCGCACAGGTATAAGTAGGAAGTTTGACTGCTCCATAGTTTGCGCCCCATGCCGCCTCAATATTCTGCGCACTCCAGACACCACTGATCCCTGCCGCTACGGATCCGTCCTGAACGCCTGCGATGAATCCGTCATCAGTGGTATTTAAAAATCCCGGATTCGCAGCGATCGCAAGCATCGCGCCCGCAACATCAACTCCCTTGATTGCGGTATCATTCGCATTCCAGTTGCAGTAATTGGAAATTCCGTCATCATTGAGACCAAATTCAAGCCCTGTATTTCCAAAGAAAGAATACAGATACCAGCCGGAAGACCAATCCATCGTTACTTTTTTATTTGCTGCCGCAGCAACGGAAAGCATCTGATCCAGGGATGCCACATCCGCGTCAGAAAAAACGGATTTGTCATAGTACATAAAGTATCCGTTATCCGCAGTCAGTGGATATGCATAAAGCGTATCATTTACGGTACAGGCGGAAACAGCTTCCTCAAGATCTGCTTTTTTTATTTCATCGGCGTTGTCTACCGGTTCAAGTGCCCCGGCAGCCACCAGACTCATCAGCTGATCGTCAACAAAGGTAAAGACATCCGCGCCGCCTTCCAGATCACCGAGCAGGGCATCTTTACAGTCGGACTCACTCTGTGCCGCTACTGTAATGTCAAACTGCGCCTGGGAGCCATATTCTTTCTTGAAACTGTCCACGATCTCGTTTAACAGTGCCTGATCTTCCTCTGCGCCCCAGACAGTAAGCGATACTGTACCGCTGTCATCAGATGAATCTGATTCTCTGCCTGCCTCTGTGGAGGTTTCCATGTCACCGTTCTCCTGGCTTGCTGCAGAAGAACCGCATCCACTCATGACAGAAATTAACATAGCGGATACCATTAATAATGATACTACTTTTTTCTTCATCTAATCATCTCCGTTTTTCGTATTTTTTCGTTCTTTTAATTAATTTCCAATGTATTATAACAGAATCTGGCATAATTGCAATGTGTTATTGTGAAAAAAGGGGACAAATTTGAACGTGTTTCCCGCAAATAGCGCCATATTTCAAATTACTTTCCTGCCTGGCTCCTCAAATCTGCCCAAACATTTAATTATTGATCTTATAGCCGCATTTCGGGCATACATTTCCGCCCTTGTATACATAACCACAGCGCAGACAGCAGATCACCTCATGCTGCTCCTTCGCAAGATAAGGGATTGACCGGGATTCCGGTTTTTCTTTCAGATAATCAATAAATTTCGCAAGGCATTCCGAAAACGCCATTGCCTCACCGTTGTCCACCACATAGTGCAGTCTGGTCTTCGCACCATTTTTCTGGGAAATATAAATGCCCCGGTTTAGCAGACCGTTTTTGGCGGACACTGCGGTAATGGCGCGTATCGGGATCGTTCCTGCATCAAAGCGGCTGCCGTAAAAGATATGATCCGCCGAAAGGATCACTCCTTCCCTGCCATCCCCGGCTTTTGATGTATCAAACAGCACGATCGGTTCCTCATAACGGCTCCGATCTGCCGCAAAGATCGCAAGTGCGGTATCAAAACGTTCTTTTTCCACTGCATCCGCATTCCCGAGCAGGATCTTTCTTGCCGGATAATAATGGATCCTGGCGTTTTCTTTGATCTTTCCCGCAAAAATATCCTGTAGTTTTAATACAAGCTGTTCACACTCATCCGCTTTTAGTTTCTTTAAGCGGCGATCAAGCATTTTTAATGCATCCGCTTTTAACTCCGGCAAAAAGACACCGTTTTCTATCGTCTCATATGCTGTGACCGCATCCGAAAAAGAGGCATCGCTCGGAGGAAGCAGCGCATCCAACGCCTTTTGATCCAATTCGCCTATCTTCTCCAGGATCTTATTTTCGTATGGTTTTACGAGCACCGGATCAAAATCCTGCTTTTCCAGACGGTTCAAAATATCGGTATAATCTTCCCGGCTGATCTTCCGCGAGCGGTTTACCAGATTCGCGATCTCCTGTTTTTCCGCCTTTTCATATGCCTCGTCAAACACTTTTGTGTAGGGTGTGATATCTACTTCCGGGTAACTTTTCATTCGCTCTTTTAACGCCTTGTACTGTCTGCGGTCCAGTTTTCCGGAAAGCCCTTTCGCAAGCTGTGCCACTTCCTCTTTGGCCTTTTTCTTTCTGCATGCGGCAAGCGGCGCAAGCAGCTGTTCTTTTTGTTCCGGGGAAAAATCTTCTTTTTCGATCTCCTCCATCACACGGCAGATCTGGGCGTAATTTTTCCGTTCCGGTTCCTCTGCTTTCTTTTTTAACTGTGAAAAATGTCTCTCTTTTTTCGCTTCCGTCACCTGTGTGAGATAATGTTGCTTTTCTTCCGGCGAAAGTCCTCTTTCCTCTTTTAGCTGTCTTGTGAGTGCCGTACACTGTGCCTCCGACATACGCGGCAGGACTTTCATATGCGCATCATATTTTTCGACCAGCTTTTGATGCGCCGCCGTCTGTGCCGGTTCTGCTTTTTGCTGTGAAACCGTCTGTCCGGATGCCCCGGCAGGATCCAAAGGACGGAAAGATTCATTTCCCCCGGAGGCAGGATGTTTTGATTCCCTGCCTGTCTCTCTTTGTTTTTTCAGACGCTTCCGCAGCACCTTCCCTGCTTTTTCCTCAAAATGTCTGACGGACTCCGGCGGGAAAAATCCCTCCTCGATCTGCGCCGCAAGTCTTGTGCATTCCGCGTCCGGCATATTATCTATATCTTTCGTATTTTGTATATCTTCTATATTTTTTACGCTTTTTGCGTTTTTTATATCCGCTGCATTTTTTACGTTTCCGATATTTTCCGCGCTTTCGGTGTTTCCGGTCTGCGCTTCGTTCCCATCGCCCTGCGGCTGCTGCGCCGGTTCTTTCTTTTTGTCCACAAACTCGTTGAACTTGTAATTGGAAGTGCGGGCACCATTTTTTCCGAGCAGTTCCAGATAATCTTCATACGCCTTTTTGTCCCGCTCAAACAAAAGCTCATAAACATCACCCTCGACTAACAGTTTTTCCGGCCTTGGCGTATAAAAACTGTTGCACTGATCGCAGGTATAGGCTCTCGCAATGCGGACTTTTCCCTCCTCCGTCTCGATTACGTTCTCCTCGCCGACCGGATATATGACCATATGGAGTTTCTCCGCGCAGACCGGACACTGATAACCGATCAGATAAAAATTATTCCCCGGACGCGAGCTGAGCCGCTCCTCCGCCGTCGTTTCCACCTGCCGGAAAGAAGCAAGCGTTTTTTTCCAACAGATCTTATGCCACAGCCCCAGGGATTCTTCCTCTTCGACCGGCTCCTCACTCTCATTTTTCGGTGTATACTCTACCGCAAAGCCAATAACATCCTCATAGGTCAGCCGGATTCCCTTTTTGTAAAACCGGTAGTTTTTTTCGTTAAAGTCCGGTGTCACATTGATCTCCTGCAAAATACCGGTAAAGAGCGCGTCAAGCTCGGCATAGTTTTTGTCTACCTTTAACCCGCTCAACGTGTCCCATTTTCCAAATGCGTAAAGCACCATATTTAACACATTCGGTAATACCTGATTTTCTCCGACGGTAACGACATTTTCCTCGTTCACCGGAATGTCAATGATATTTGTGACCACCCGCCTGTTTTCAAAATCAAAAAATAAAGACCGCACTTCTCCCTGTAAGATCAGATAGTTGTCAACTACAGCGAAAAGTCCGGTCCATATTACATTTATTTTCATCGTCTGTATCAGACGCTTAAATACTTCTTCGAGTTCATGATTTGCGCGCAGCAGGATCATTTTCCATCGCCTCCCATCCTTTTTCACTTATTATAGCACAAAGAATAGTAGCTGGAAAAGGGTTCGATCTGTTTTCTATTCGTAACGCAGCGCATCGATCGGATTCATTTTTGCTGCCTTATTGGCAGGATAATAACCGAAAAACAGACCGATCATCAGTGAAAACACGAGCGAGAAGACGATACTTCCAACCGACGGGCTGACTGCATATCCGAGTAACGATGCCCCGACCGCGCCAAGCACGATGCCGACGATCACTCCGATCACGCCGCCGATCAGACAGATGACCATTGCCTCCAGGATAAACTGCATACGGATATAGGCATTGGTCGCGCCGAGCGCTTTTCTGGTTCCGATCTCTCTTGTACGCTCCGTGATCGACACCATCATGATGTTCATTACACCGATACCGCCGACGAGAAGCGCGATTCCGGCTATGACAGCGATCGCGAACGTGACGGTACCAAGCATGTCACTCATCGTAGACACCATGGAAGCCATGCTGTAAGTGTTTACCTCATAGTACTGATTGCTCCGGTAATATCCGTTTAAATAGTCCTCGATCTGCGTTGCAAGCGTCTCGGAATCCGTGCCCACCTTAGACACGACACTGAATGAAGTATAATTTTTACTGTGGTTTAAATTCTGCGCCGTCGTGAGCGGAATGTAAGCGGTCGTGGTCTCCGATGCCGCAAATAAAGATTCCTCATACTGGTACACGCCGACAATGCTAAACGACACCGCTTCTCCGTTTACAGTCGCGGATATGGTCTTTCCGATCGCATCCGCATAAGAACCGTCAAAAAGATCGTCCACTAAAGTGTCCGCGACCAGGATCACATCTCTAGCGTTGCTGCTTTCATTGGAATAGAAAGAACCACCCGTTAAAAATGTCAGCTCGTTTGCCGTAAAATACCCTGTGCTTACGCCGGTCAGACTGACGGTCTCACTGTTTTTTCCGTTTTTTGCCGTAATATTTCCGACAGACTCACTGATCGATACCGCTTCGATGGAATCGGAAAATGTGTCGGTCATCAGATCGATCATTTCATCGGTAAAGTAATCATCCTCTGTCATATTCCGGTGTCTGGTCGTCTCTCCGAATACAATGCCGTTTTCCCGCTCATCTGTTTCTGCATCCCGCTGTTTTAACGAAACGGTAATGTTGTTTGCTCCCATCGACTGCATGGAGGAAGACACCGACATGGAAAGTGAATTTCCAACCGTCATGATCGCGATGACGGAGGCGATCCCGATGATAATGCCGAGCATCGTCAGAAATGTGCGGGAGCGGTTTGCCTTTAAACTTGTGAACGCAAGTCTGATATTTTCAAGAAACATTGTCATAAATTCCAACTCCCTGCCCTTTCTCCTGTGATCGTTCCGTCCGATATCGTGATGATCCGGTCGGTCTCCTCCGCAAGTCCCGTTGAATGTGTGATCAGAACAATCGTCTTTCCCTGATTGCGGTTTAGCTCATGAAACAGATCCATGACTGTGCGGCCGGTTTTGGAGTCCAAAGCTCCGGTAGGTGCGTTATAGTTAGTACAACATTGTGACCGAATCGGACACAAAAGGCGGTAAGCCTTGATTTATCTTGACTTACCGCCTTTTGTTTTACTGCATTTCTTCTAAAAATTCCTCTTCTGTCTGATATTCACATTCGGTTAATACCAATGTTGTAAAAAGGCTTTCTGTAGACGATACCCTGTTAGGGTCTTTAACAAATCTTACCGCCCTATATGTTGGATGCTTTTTTAAAAATCTTGTAGCAATCACTTTTACATCTTCTGTCTTGATATGGGTGTATCCCATTGATAAGGCAGCATCATAAAATTTGATTTCCCTCTGTTCTTTTGCTCTTTCTTCCAATACTTCCAACACTTCGTTTTTCTGCCATTTTTCCATACCTTTGTTACCTCCTTATTTTTCCTGCCTGTATTATGTTATAACAGAGGGGAGCGGTGGCAGGATTGTTTTGGAGTCCGCCCCCTCTTTATGTTTTATTTTCTTACTTCATCCAAAATCTTATCTATATGCTCAACTGTTTTAAGTTCTCCGTTGGCTCTTGCCACTTCTCTAATTGATACTAACATTGCGATTAAATCAGCTTTACTCATTTCTTCGTTCTCCATTGCCTAACTCCTTTCCTGCTATCTCCTTGCTACAATTATATTATATACTTATATAAGTATATTGTCAACAACTTTTTATACTTATATAAGTATTTTTTGTGTTAGTTCCTTTTCTATCTTTCTTACCAATTCCGCAGTTATCACTTCTCCTTTATGCTTTTTATTGATTTCATCTATTATTTCTATCGGTATTTCCTGTAATGGTGTTCCTTGTTGTAATATTACCCCTTTCTCCATTCCGCCTACTACTCCCTCGCTTTCTTCTCTTCGATTGCTGCAACTATAAATTCGTTACGGCTCTTATAACCCTGTTTTTTTGCTTCCCTGTCAATCTCCGCTTTTTGTCCTGTAGGGACCGTTACAAGAAATTGGTCGTAAGCCTTTGAATTGTATTTATTCTTTGCTTTTGTCGCAGGTGTTCCGCCTTTCTTTTCTTCCGCCAACTGCTGCACCTCCTTTTTTATTTTCTCTATCATATCACAGGTGCTATACTTATACAAGTATATAAAATGCACAAATAATTCTATATACTTATATAAGTATTTTGGTAATTATTCCGGGTTGTAAATATACTTATATAAGTATATAATAACATCATAAGGAACAGGAAATAATACAGACCCACAAAGTTATTCACATTATCCACATTTTAGGAGGTATTCACTATGGAAAGAACATTAGAAACAATCGCTATTAACAACGCTTTAGAGGTTGTCAGACTTAAAGGCGAACTTAAATTTAAACATCCACTCGGCTATACTCGTCCAAGCGGTTACTGCTTCAAGCACCCGGTTAAAGGCTTCTTTGCTTTTAATGGCGATACAGAGCCGTATATGCCTTGTGGTGGTAAAAAGGCTTTACTTTCTATCATCCATTCCGGCGGATTCTTAAATTTTGATAATGTGGTTTGGCTTCAACCACTCAACTAAATATCTTTCCGGGGTTGCGGTACTGCTGCCTCGGAAAAGCACAAGGAGGACATTATGGATTATAAAGAATATGAAAAATATATGAATGACCGTAAGGCGGTAACGGTCGAAAATAACCGCCGAATAGAAAAGAAATTTGCCGAATGTGAAAAGTGGGTTGCTGATAATCTTATAAATTGTGGTTGTGTCTTTACAAACCACTCTGAATTATTACAGGAACAAAGTTTTATGATATGGATTGATAGCGGTGTTAGTATTTCCCATAAAATATATAAACTTTCTGAATGTGGTATTGCCCCTCTTGTACTGCTGCCTTATCCTGTCAGAATATAAAAACAACCCCCAAGGCTTCAAGCCAAGGGGGCGTTTTTGTTTACTGCATATTCTGTTATTTTGTACTTTCTACAAGTGTTGTCACTGCCGGGGTTGCCTGCTGTTTATTTTCAATGTACGTTGTAAGGTTCTCGTTGGCTTCCCATTTCTTTTTTGCTTCCGCTAATACAGATTCCGCAATCTGTACCAACTGCTTTTCCGTAAACAGGATTCTAACCACGCTCGGCAGATATGCGTACATTTTTGCAACCACTTCCGACAGCTTAATAATTCCCGTGCCGGTCCCGCACTCTCCCTCTGCATCCGTGACAAACTTAATTGCAATCTGTTTTAAAATTTTGGTCTGTCCTGTCTTGATTAAGTAAATAATCAAGCCTACAACCATAGCAATAAGTAATACAGAATCCCAATTAACAAGTAACCATTTTAAAATCTGCATAGTATTTTCCTCCGTTTTGTGACCGAATCGGTCTATTTTACATCTGCTGCATTAACCCAACCATACACACCTTTACCGTCCTGTGATATGCAATGATAAGGGTGTGTGCCTTTGGTGTTTACTCCTGTCACTTTACAGGTGCTTGTAACATTCCTCTGTACGCTCGCATACTCCGCCGTAGAGGACTTATAGACCCCTCCGCCTGTGAATGTTACTATATCGCCTTTTGAAACGCTTGCGGGGTCGCTGTGTGCCTTTGAGGATAACTCCTTGATAGATTCCGCATTGACCCAACCGTATATACCTTTGCCGTCCTGCGATATGCAATGATAAGGGTGTGTACCCTTGGTGTTTACTCCTGTTACTTTACAGGTGCTTACTACGTCCTTTTCCTTGGCTGCGTATTCTGCCGTAGAAGAGATATAAACCCCTCCGCCTGTGAATGTTACTATATCGCCTTTTGAAAGTCCTGTAGGCGTTTCCTGTGGCTTCTGCGGTGTATTCTGTTCCTCTTCCGTCTTGGCGTTTGATACGTCCGCTAAATTGCTTTCCTTTACCGCTTCGTATACTTTGCTTCTACGGCTTTCATATTGCCCCATTGTGGCATCTTTTAAGGCGTAGGCGTGTATTTCTTCAAGTCCTACCTTTTCCGCCCCTCCTGTGGCTTCTGCTGCCGTCTTGGCAATGCGTGAACTCGCACCGCTACCGCCTTGGTTCTCCAAGTCTGCAAAATAGGCAAGTGCTTTTAAGGATACCAAGCCGATTTTTACGCCGTTCTTTACATATCCTGTAATATCTGCATCTGCTAAATCGTCCTGTACTTCCTTTCCGTCCTTGGTTGTCAGTAACTTTGATATTGCCTTAGCTTCCTCTTCGGTTGCTTCTCTCTCCTGTCTGTTCCACGCATCCGCACTACTTCCGGCAATCTCTGTATACAGGGCATCCCCTAATATCTCCTTTGCCTGTTCCTGGTCCTTTTCAACAATGGACTTTAAAAGGGGCAATGCCCTGCCCCAATATGCGTTCCATTGGCACTTACCTATGCTCATTCCGTGGTTGTTGTCGTTTCTGTTTACGCTTCCGTAATTACCCTCCTGTGAGTAGATAATACTGCTTGCGACCTTAACAACCTTTTTTACCTGTGCTGCCGTTACTGCCATAGTGTACCTCCTATGCTCTCTGTGTATATCCAAGGCTTATATACCCTGCACCGCTCTTTAATCTGCCCCAAGTGGTGCTACCGTTCTTTTCCTCTCCAACGATTGTATATACTTCGCCCTGTTTTACCTGTGTTGTTACCGGGTAATTCGTTCCGGGACCCTTTCGGACATTCAGAACGGCGGTATTGATTTTTACCCTGTAACTTGTATCCTGTGGAGTATTTGCGGTTGTTCCTGCTAATTTTTCCGTATATCCAAGGCTTATATACCCTGCACCGCTCTTTAATTTACCCCAAGTGGTGCTACCGTTTCTTACTTCGCCTACGATTGTGTATACTTCTCCCTGTTTTACCTGTGTGGCTACTCCGTAATCAGTTCCGGGACCAACACGCACATTTAATACGTCTGCGGTAATCTTCACTCTGTAGCTTGCTACATTGTCCGTTGTCGGCTGTGCGGTATGCTGCTGTCCTCCTGCGGATGCCAAACCGCCTAAGATGCCCTTAACCTTGCTTTTGAACTCCTGCCATTCTGTAGGGTTACTTACCATTTGAGCCGGGCAATTCTTTCCTGTTACGTCATAATGACGTAATACATAGGAATCAACGCCACTTGCACCAATTCCAAGCATTTTACAGAGAAATGCACAAAGGTATGCAGCATTTTCTTTTGTCCTGTCTGAAATTCTGTAGTTTCCGGCAGTGCAACACATTTCAATGCCTACGCTGTTTGCATTTCTACAAGAGCCGTGTTTATAGGACTTTGCCCCGCAATGCCAAGCGGTATCCCTCAACTCTACGCTTTGGTAAATTTCCGCATCATCTACAAAAAAATGAGCGGAAGCATTACGCCCCGCACCGCTGAAATAATTTGCATTTGCCTTTGCCGTATCTTTTGAATTGCCTGTATAGTGCATTACCACATAAGATACGCTTCGGCTTGTGTTGTTGTTCAGATTGTCGTTGTTACATTTGATACTTGAATTTATCCCGATACCGTTAATTGTATCGCTGATAAATCCGGCTGTTATTGTTTTTCCCATAACGCCGTACCTCCTTAAATATTGATGTTGTTTAAATCAACAGAAATATCCTTTGTTTCCTCGGGGTATCCCTTTTTGATTTTGATAATGTTTTCTGCCTTGGCTTTCCAACAATACAAGGCAATTACTGTAGTGGTCGGGGTTGCTATGTATGTGGCAAGCACCCCGAATTGTGAGTAGTCGATAAGTGTTACTTTGATACCGATATACAGGCCCACAAAGTAAGTAAAAAGGACTGCGACCAATACAAGTTTTGTAAAGTTCGGCTTTGGAAGTTTCTTTTTACTTCCGTCCTGTAGCTTTCTGCTTAACTTGTCTTTGTTCGCAATCCTAAAAAGCAAATAAAAAACAAAGAATCCTATAGCAATGCCAAGGATTCCGCAAATAAGATATTTCATATTCTGTTTTTCCTCCTATGTTTCCTGTCCGTGTGCCTTTTGATTGATATGTTTTTCAATCTTTCCTATGGCTTCTGTGACCGGTCCGTTACATCCCTGTTCTTTAAGTCCTTTCAGACACGCCAATACCGCATAAGTGAGTAAACATAATTCATCTTCCATTGCCTTTATGTCCTCTTTCTCCTGTTTCTTTAAGTCCTCAATATCGGCTGTCTGTTTCTGTTGTGCCTGAAACCATTTGATAATCTTGTATACAACCGCACCAATGGCAGTTAATGCCCCTAATACGCTTGCAATAGTTATAATTGCTGCTGAATCAATATACATTGTGTGTAATTTCCTTTCCTTGCAGTTTGCAATATGGCGTAGCAAATCCGCAAAAATAACTTTCGGTATAGTTCGGGCAGTTATCACATTTTCCTGTGCATCTGCTTACCTCTTCTTTCTTTTCCACCATACCGTTTTCCTTAAACAGGGTGTTAAGGCTCTGCCTAAGTCCGTAACTGTCAAAATGCGACAGGATACCACGGTATGAAGCTACCGAACGGTCCAACCTGTCTTTTCTTTCTTCTCCTGTTTTTACCTTTGCAATCTGATTTTTAAGATTACGTTTGATTTTTACCGCCGTTTTCTTCTTTAATCTGCGGTGCGTAGACCATATTCTAAAACCTACAAAATCAACTCCCATACTGCACGGTCTGATAGCTGTTTTATTATTCAAATCTAACCTTAATTCGTCTGATAAAAACGCTCTCAACAACTCCTTGACCTCTGCTAAATACTTTTTATCGTGGTGGAGTATGATAATATCATCCATATATCGGATGTAGTAATGCAATCCCAACTCATGCTTTGCGTATTGGTCTACCTCATTAAGGTAAATGTTTGCAAACATCTGTGAGGTAAGGTTGCCTATCGGCATCCCTTTATTACCTAACCTGTCCGATACCTCCACTTCGTCCGGCTCTTTCCCGGGCGGTAATCCAAAATTCATAGATTCGCAATTTATAATCTTTTCCAACAGGTTGAGCAATCGTTGGTCTTTAATCCTGCGTGCTAAAATCTTTAATAAAATATCGTGGTCTACCCTGTAGAAATACTTTGATATATCCATTTTCAGATAATAGTACCGTTCCGGCTTCCTTTCGGTCTGCCTTAACCAATACTGCAACCTGTCGGCTGCCTTATGCGTTCCCTTGCCCTTACGACAGGCGTAGGAATCAAAGATAAATGTCTTTTCGTACAGCGGAAATAACTGCCTGTAAATCGCCCATTGTACTATCCTGTCCTTAAATGGCAAGGACATAATGAGCCTTTTCTTTGGCTCGTAAACATAAAAGGTATGATATTTCCCAACCTCGTATGTTTCGTAAATCAAGTGATTCTGAATATTTATTAACTGCTCTTCGTAGTTGCGGTTGAAAATCAATACATCATCCCTGTACCTCTTTCCTTTTCTTGCTTCCTCCCAAGCCTTATGTAAATTTTCAAAATCGTAAATCTTTTCATATATGTTCTTTATGCTTTGCATTGCATACCTCTTGTAAATTTGTGCCGTACAAACCTAATCAGTTTTTAACCCTTTCAGACGTGACAAATATATTTCTTTTCGGCTTATGCTTACTAACTGTCTTTACGGCAATTCAATCTTTTTCCTGCCTACAGGAACGGAAAATAACCCCTTTAACCCTGTTTGTACTGTCCTTACGGTCGTAACCATAAGGCTTCTTGACATAGGGGCAGAGCGGAGCGGAAACCAATGTTGTCGTTCGAGTTGGAACGAGGGTTATTCAAGTTGAGAGCGGACGGACCCGAATTGGAAGTATTGTTGAACGCCGACCCACGGATAGGCAACCACCGTAACTTTGTGATTATTTCCCTATGTATTTTTATCTCTGTCTTTCCCTGCTGTTGACCCATTCCGTATAACCGCCTATCATTCGACCGATTTCATCTACCTTACGCATCCACACTTCCCAAGTATGAAAATCTAAACAAGGCTTTTGTTTCGGGTATAGGTCCGGGTCTTTTGCAAGTCTTAGCAGATTTCTTAATACATCAACTTCAATATCTAAATCCTGCAATGTGGTTTTCTTGTGGTACTTCTTTTCAAGCCGTACCGCCATTTCCAACATTGTATACATTGTCTTTCTTATATCGCCTGCAAGTACATACCTCTCCGTTTTCGGAAAGTCCTTTAATTGAGGGTTGCCGTACAATATCATTTCATAAATCTTTTCCTTGATATGAAAAATATCGTTTCCGTTATGCTTCTTTTCTTCCTGTTGTATCTCTTCCACTTTTGCAACCGCCTAACTGTAATGTATTTGCTATAAAGGGCGTGCTATCGCACGCCCTATCAGTTTTTCAGTGTTCAGTTTACAGTTACTCAACAAAAGCGGAGCGGAAACCAACGCCGTCGTACGAGCCGGAACGAGGGCTACCCAAGCCGAGAGCGGACGGACCCGAATTGGAAGTATAGCGGAACGCCGACCCACGGATAGGCAACCTTTCGCCGTGGCATCTCATCCAAATCTGGTCGTTGCCGTATCCTGTTACACCGCTGTCCGGGTATAATCCAAGTGCAATAAGCAACTTCGGAATAGTTACCCCGGAAGCTGCCCCAAGGCTCTTAAATGCAATATTTCTGTAAGTATCTCCGCTTGTAGGGAACTCAACCTTTGTATTTACTCTAATTCCTGCGGATGCACTTGCCTGGTCTAACTTTAATGTGCCTGCCGTTCCCGGCTCTACTAAAGTTCCGTCCGGCTTAATTGCTTTCCAAAGTGTGCTTTCTGCCGACATATCACAATCAAGTTTCATAGAGTTACCATAAGGGATAATCTGAATTTCTCCATCCATAAGGCGTAATCCACCGGTCCACTCCCAAAGGTTGCCGTTAATGTCTGCAATGCCCGACATATCGTGATTGTGATACCATGTAGGCTGTCCGCTTCCTGTAAGTGTTCTCTGTGTTTCTCCCTGTGGCATTGTTCCCCTCTCGTAAGGGTGGTAATAATCTTTGCCGTAGTTTGTGTTTCCGTGTGGTACAGTACCCATTTTCTGTGATAACAGGTTAAGGTACGCAAATATGCCTGTCTGATTTAAGTGCCAACCCGCACCTTTCTTTTTGCAAGCTGCTACAGACTGGTCAAAGTTAATATAGTTTCTAGGCAGGTATCCGCCTAAAGAATATGCACGGTCATTTTCTACGATATTGAGGAACTTAGACACATAAATTACGCTCTTTTCCTCTCCGTCCATAATCCAAAACGGTAATGTTTCATCTGTTCCACCTGTGATTACATCACTATACTTTGCCTTTGGTACTGCTACCATGATGCTAGGCATCCCGGTATCATCAAAAATTACCTTGTTGTTTGCACCAAACTGTGCTACTGCACCCTGTAAATCGTCAAAGTTTGCCATTGTATTTTATCCTCCTTAAAATTAAATTAACGCCCATAATACAAGCGTACATTTCTTCATATCGAACGGTACAGGCTCACGCTTTGTAATCGCTTTTCCGTCCTCGTCCGTTTCTCCTGTATCCACAATCTCATATTCCCTTGCCGGGATAATGACCTGTGCCACATACTCCCTTGCTTCGGTATTCACGCCAACGGTTAAGCCGTCCTGTGTGTCCTTGCAAATATCAAGCGTTACCTCTTCGTCACGCTCTCGGTTCTTGATGTTTACCATTAAATCATCATCCCCGAAAATAATTTTTGTCGTGGATACGTCATAGGCGATTTTCTCGCCCTCGTTTTTCTCAACTACAATAATCTTTGCTGCTGCCATTATCTGTTACCTCCCATTCTTCTTAATTCTGCGTAGGCTTCCTGTGAACGCACCGCAATGTGTTCTGCTGCTTCCCTCTGCGTTGCCGTTGCATTACCTCTTACTCCATAAGCCTGTAATACTGCTGCCGTATTTGCCTTTCTTTCATCACTTTTAATAATTACATTTGCCATTATGCGTAACCTCCCTGTACTGTGCATTTTACCGTTACTTCCTTGGCGGCCCCTGTATATTCAATCTTGAATCCGTTTAACTGCTTATCCGTAATATGGATTTCTCCTACACCTCCTGCGTCCTTTGCTTCCGCTTCAACATTTACGGTATAGTCCAAATTGCCCCTTGGCGTAGCAAGTGCAAGGGTCTTTTTGGAATTGTTAAAAGGGTATGATTTTGTATTGGTAAGGGTTGCTTCTACAATCTCTCCCTGTAATCCCTTAATCCTGCCTTCTGCTGCACCAAGTTTAAGCATTGCAAGATTGGCAATTAACCCGGCGGATAATACCCTCTCTTCCAAGTCGTTAAAGTTCTGTGCGTTCTGCGGTGTTCCCTCCTGCACTACTTCGCCCTCTACGGCTTCGTGTGTAATAGTTCCGTCTGCGTTCTGCACTTCCCTGTAGCGGTTGGAATACTGCGTTACATGGTCTTTCCAAATCTTAAATAATCCCATTTGCTCTATTCCTCCTTAAAATTAAAACTGAATCGGTACAACACGCCCTGTTGCGTACCTTTTAACTTGATTGCTTCGCTCTTTTCCGCCCACAACTTACTAGCCGTATCGTACAACTGAATTTTCGTAATTGTTGTGGTCCCCGATACTTCCGGGGTAATGGAAATACTCAACGCTACCCTGCCGTCTTTTAGGCGTTCTCTTGTTAAGATTTTTGCCTTGTGCATAGTACCGCCATACTCGACCATAGCGTAAGCAATATTGGTTTCTACAAACTGCTTGAAACTCTCTAAGGCTCTTTCTGTCAGCATTTCTTTACTCTCCTTTACTTTTATTTGCTATAACCGATTCTTACCGCAACGCTTTACCTCGTATTGGTAGCTTTCGGTTTCTGCCGTGGTTGCCATTCCCTTATCAGATATTCCGGGTTTTGTGTTTGTATAAGGTTCTGTACCTGTTTTTTTCTGTCCTGTCATATCTGTTTCATAAGGGTATTGTTCTGTTTTGGTGTCTGCCACCGTCTGTATATCTCTGTTCTTTACAGTTACCGCCCTGTCGGGTGCTGTTCCTGTAAAGATGCTTTCAAATGGATAGGCTTGTGCTTCTGTTTCTCCAACTGCTGCCACATCCGCCGTTTGATACTGCATATTTCTATCCGGCTTCGTTCCTGTAAGGTCTGAATCAAACTTATACGCCTGTCCTGTAGCCTGTGCGGTTATCCCCTCCTGTGCTGCACCTCCTGTCGTGTTCCTCTGTGGTATCGTTCCGGCTTTCGCCTGTCCCGTCTGATTGCTCGTATATTGGTATCCCGTTGTGTCCGATTCGGTCACAATCTCGGTATCCTTTGTTGCAAATGTAATATTTCTGTCCGGCTTCGTTCCTGTCGGTGTAAATTCTGCCGTATATCCCGCTGCCTGTGTCATTACATCTATAACCGCATTTTCGACCGCACCAACCGTATTTCTGTGCGGTTCTGTACCTGTCTTTAATTGTCCTGTCATAGGCACGGAATATAGCCAAAATTCCGTTTTAGGCATTACTACCACAGTAATAGACCCTTGATAATAAAGACCGTCTAAATGAGCCGTTAAACGCTTGTATATGTCAACCGTCTTTATAATCTCGTCATAGTCTGCTGCAACCCTTGATTCTGTCGTATCAAGTACAATGCGGAATCTGTACGGCTTTCCTCCGTAGTCAAACCACTCTTCTATCTCACTCTTTGGGTGTATTCCACCTAAAGCCATTTCAACGGCTGCCTTTGTGCCTAATTTCTGATGCACTCTTACGCTATCCCGGATAATTGCCCTTTTCGCTTCTATCGGGTAATCGTAATCGTACCAATCTACATGGAGGTCATACGCCAATACGTCAAGCCACGTTTCCGATAGCTCGTTTATATTTGCGTATATGATATTCTTTTTTGTCTGCTCTACTGTTTGATGTAGTTCGTCCGCTATGAGCCGGCCCAACGCAACCATTTTTTCATCTTTTTTCAAAGCGGGCGGAAATGTTGCGTAAAAATCGGCATCTTTTAAACTATTCATCTTCGACCCCCCCAAAGGTCACGGTACACTTTTTCAATACTGCAACGCTTCCCTTTGGTATCTCCGTGAATACAGGCTTTTTAATATCTGCCCTCTTTATGCCCGAATCCATAAGGATTGCATAAAAATAGGACGGGTTAATATCCCGCCCCATTTTAGAGGTCTGCCATAATTCGTAGCTTTCCACCGCCAAATCAACCGCCCTTTTGATTTCTTTGGTGCTTGCTTCCTTGTCTTTTGGTATGTAATAGGTTAATTCAATATCAAAATCAACCGTTGTCGGTGCTGCGACCGTTACCTTATCCGTCATAGGTCTTATATCATCTGCACTTAAATATGCCTGCACCTCTTTTATAAGTTCCTCGCTTGGCAACTCTCCGCCGTATAACATTATCCTTATATCCGCTACTCCGTCCTGTGGACTTTCTGCGGATACATCACTTATCTGTGAGGATACTGCCTTGGCGTGATAGGTGTAACTTCCTCTCGGTCCGGCTGTGGTGTAGCTTTCTTCTGATTCTCTCATACGGTTGTAGTATGCGGTATCGCTTTCTTCTCCGCTTCCCCCGGCTGTTTCTGTTGTGTTTGCTACTTCCTTAAAATATAAAAATTCCTCTGTAACAAGCCTGCTTACCTGTCCGGGCGTAAAACCGTTTCCTTCCTCTCCCAAGGTCGTACATACTGCTTCTACCTCTGCGTATGTTTCTCCTGCCGGGAATGTCAAGTATCCCGTTGTCACAAAATTTATATATCCGTCTACCGTTACCTCGATTTCATCCGTTATCACATATTCCTTATCAAGTGCTGTTGTAATGCTGAATCCAAGTGTTGTCCTCGCTGCTGTAGGCTGTAGCCTGTAGGTGTTGTGGAATATTTCGCTTAATGAATCCAAGTTTTGTCCTGTGGCATATCTTGGTAGATTCTGTTTTGCCGATTCGTTGATATTTACCCTTTCCTGTATGATTACACTCGCAAGCCAAAGGATAAACGCCCTTACAGGGTCGGCAGGGTATAAGGTTCTGCCTGTAATCTCTTCGTATCCGGCTATCAGTTTATTTACAAGTGCTTCCGTATCGGTATCTACAAACTCAACCTCGGGTAACTCACTCGGTATATTCCTCGTCGTATTCGTCGTATTCGCCATTTACTTCTACCTCCACTTTAGGTTTTAATATGCCCCTTTCGTAGTCTGTCGTAAATTCTATACTTACAATCTCTGCTCTCGGCTCATATTCTCCGATTTTGTCGTAAATATCTGCCGTTGCAAGTGCCGTTGCTGTTGTAATCGGTTTATCTATGTAAGCTGCATTTAACCCAAACTCACGGTTAAGCGGTATATCATATTCTATTGAGGACAGCAAAAACCAAACATTTTGTATTACTTCCTCGTATATGGTTTGAGGTGCAAGGCTTATAGGCTGTTCCTGTGTGGTGTCTATTGTAAAACTCATTCCTACCCGCCTTTCTACCTCTTTGCGTACTGTTCAAGCGATAATGTGCTTTTGGCTATCAACAGGTTTCCTTGATTGTCGAACTTTTCATAGTCTTTTGAATGTCCTGTTATAACCCATTGACTCCCGTATTTCTTACCGCCGATAATAAGCGTAAGGATTTTTCCCTTTTTTCTGTATTTGTCTATTTTGTCCTGCATCTTCTTAGGGTTTACCCCAAGAAAAGCAGATAAATAAATGGTAAGGCTTGCCGTGTCTGAATCGTTGTACTGAAATTCCAACAACGGCTTTTTAAGATGCCTTGTATGCTTTGCGTAATTGGTTTTACTGTCTATCTTTAAATCGTCAAAGGTTCTTACCTTATTTGCCGATACCTTAAAGACAATATCCCCAAGTGTTCCAATCTCTGCCATTAGATACCTCCTATAATAAAACCGTCCCCCTCTCCGTCCGGCTTGAATATGCACAATACCCATTGCCCTACGGTCGGAATCCAAGGTTTTACTTTAATCTTGCATCCTGTTTCACATTCCACGGTTGGCGGTCGTTTTACAATCCTTAAATCTCCTGTAACTATGCCCTGGTCCGGAATCTGCACCCTTGCGGTCATTTCTCCGGCGTTTACCTTGCTTACCTGTCCGATTCTCACAATGTCCTTTAGTTCCTGTATATCTGTACTGCCGAATCCTGCCATTTAATAACCCTCCAACACGCTACGCAACTTTATCTGTACCTTGTATCCGCCTGTGATACTATGTTGTGCCTGTTCTACTATGTACTTTCCGTCAAATTCTCCATATCCGTATACAGTTACGGTTATGCCTGCCACATAGTCTACATCCCCGACTAATGTAAATTCTGCTGTTGTTTCGCCTTTATTTCTCTGTCGTAACTGACACTTTGCCAACTCCAACGCTTCCGCTTGGCTTGATACTTTGTGTTTAAATTCGTATGTCTGTCCGTCCGGGTCTGCTCCCGGTGCTGTGTATGTGGCTTCAATGGTTTTCTTTGTGTTCGGGTCTGTATATGATACATGGCACTTTGAATAGGATGTATCTGCCGTTTTTGTCGAAAAACTGTAGCTTAATATATTTCCTTTCCCTGCCTTTATCTTTTTAACGGATGATTTTTTTTCGTAATCTGCTTCGTCAAAAAGAACAATGGTTTTTGATGTAACCTTTAGGGAAATGCCTGCGTTTTTGCATAACTTTTTCAAGAAAACAATATCCGCCGTGTTTACCTGTTCTTTTCTCTTGTAGCTTGGGTTGTGACTTGAAAGATACATTACTTTCATGCTGTTACCCTTGCCTATTTTTTCTGCTATATTTTTAAGATTGGTATTCTCCCAAGTCTTAGATTTCTTTTCCTGCCGTAACTTTGTGCTATACGGTATTGATGTAGCCTTTATGGTTAATTTCTGCGGTGGTCCTTGATAACTCACGCTGTCAATCTCAAACTTTCCACAATCCAATATTTTATCTTTTCCGTCTGAATACGGATTTTTTTGTATCACAATAGCGTGTATTTCTGTACCCTTAAAGGCTTTCTTTTCTTTAATCACGGTCGTTTTGGTTGTGGTTGTTGCCTGTCCTCCCTCCACATCTGAAGCATTGCACCAACCGTATACCCTTTGTCCGTCCTGTGATATAAGATGATAAGGGTGTGCGTTATGGTTCGCTATCGTGCATTTACAGGTGCTTGCACCCCTGTTTACTGTCGGTTCTGCTGCCATAGAGGATATATATACCGGTCCGCCCTTAAATTTCACAATAGCACCTACCTTTATCTCTCCACCGCCTGTAGTAACCGTTTCTGTTTTTGTTTTTACCGCTTTGCTCGTATTGAGCCAATCTTTAATCCATTTACCCTCCCTATCGTCTAAGGATAGGCTTATATCGTCCGTTTCGTCCTCTTCTTTGTCTGTAAAGGACAGGGATAACAGATACTTGGATAATTCCTTGGATATATCTGCACCCTTAAAGTACAGTTTTACCACGGTACGCCTTGCGTAATTCTTATTACTCACTTACCGTTACCCCCTGTTTCCACGGTGGCAGGGATTCCGATACCGTTAATTCAATTTCCGGCAAGGTCAATACAACCCCTGCCGGAAAAATATAGGTATCTTTATACTCAATATTCGCCTTAATAAGAGTATCCATATACATTTCATTGCCATAGGCTTTATAAGCCACAATATCCCAAGTATCCCCGGATACCGTTGTATAAGTGTTATTAAGCATATACTACCCTGTCCTCCTGTTCTTTTTGTTCTTTCAGAATCGCAACAATGATTGCTCGTAGCTTTTCTAAAAATGCTTCGTCATACTGTTCCAACTGTTGCTTAATGTTATTTGCTTCGCCGTTTCCATTTACTACAACGCTTGGCGAATTTTGAACATTTATAACGATTGTGCCGGCCCCGCTCATTCTTGCGGATACATTATCCGCCGTCTGTGCCTGTGAGATATTGTTAAATATCTGTCCTGTCTGTGCTGCCGTAAACACTTTTCTATTGGCAGCGTTTGTAATCAACTCTGGTCCATTCTCTCCGGCTATAAATGTACCCGGTGTCCTGTCTGTACCTTTTGCAAATCCCGGAATCAAAGGTATGTTAATTCCTTTTCCGCCAAGTCCGGGAACCCAATCCGGCACTTTCAATTTATTAAGTCCACCGATTACGGTATTAACCGCTGATACAACGGCTCGTAATGGTGCTTTGATGATTTCGCCAAGTCCTCCGACCGCTCCCGAAAAGATAGACTTAATCCCGTTCCAAGCCTGCGACCAATTACCTGTAAATACGCCTGTCACAAAATCTATAATTCCGCCTAATACGGTCATAAGATTTTGAATTATGCCCTGTACCGAACCAATCACGGATTGAACCACGGATAAAATTACAGGCATCACAGCTTGCACCACCTGTAAAATTCCCTGTACGATTGGTGCTACTATGTTCCAAATCGTTGTCAATGCGGTTTGAATTGCCGGAAGCAATACCGATAAGACATTAGTAACCACAGGTAATATTGCTTGAATCGCTGCCGATATAGCGGGTAATACAGTGCTTGTTATAAAACTGAATAACTCCGATATAATCGGTAATACATAGGTCTGCAAAAACGAGATAAGCTGCGATATAATCGGCATTAACCCGGCTATAAAATTTGCAATAATCGGAATAACTGCACCGACAAAATCAACAATACTTTGAATGATTGACATTATCGTAGGTGCTGCTGCCTGTATAAAACTTACAATGCCCGGCACAACATCATTTATAATTACCTGTAATACCTGTTCTGCGACAGGAACTACATAGGTTGTCACAAATGCTATTACATCCGATACCGCCGTTTTCACTTTTCCAAGGATATTAACAAGCGTATCAAATACCTGTACGCCTTTATCCCCGAAAATTTCTTGTATCTTGTTTCTTGCTTCTCCGATATTGCTATCAGAGAAAATATTTTTAATGGTATCTCCAACACTCGTAATAACCGCTACAATCTTGTCAAAGATTGCCAACGCTTCACTTCCGAATGTTTTTTCTATAAATGCTCTGATTTCCTGTAAGTGGTTTTTTACCAACTGAATAACAGTAATAATTGTTGTGATTACTCCAACAATCGGTAAAATCTTGCCTACCACTCCGCCAAGCGGACCGAATACAGAACTTGCTAAATTTCCCAACGGTCCAAGCATTGTTTTTATAGCATTTCCTACAGGTGCTATAAACTTCGTTATTTTTCCGAATCCCGCACCTATGAGATTTCCAACCTTTCCTAAAGGCGAATTTGCTATAATCGTTCCAACTCCCGACAGGATACCGCCAAGTTTACCGCCCATTCGTGTAAATGGACTTAAAAACAGGTTAAGTAGTTTTGAGCCTGCCCCCATTGCAGTACCGCCGATTTTTCCGCCGATACCGCTAAATACACTACCAATCTTTGTAAACAGTGTGCTGTTGCTTAATACTCCGCCTAATGCACTACTTACGCCCCCGGCTGCGTTCTTTACGCTTGTGAAATATCCAAGAATACCGCTACCGATATTCTTAAAATTTAAAAATCCACCTGTAAGGCTTTGTAGGTACTTATTCATTCCGATTCCCTTGATTATTTCAAAGGCTTTTTGAACATTAAGTATTCCGCCTTTTACTTCAAGGAAGCCTAGTTTTGCTGCAAGTCCTCCGACCTTTAACCCGGCTAATGCGACCGCAACCTTGGCAATAGTTTTTACTGCCTGCGGATTTTCCCTTACAAAGTCTGTCACTACATTTACTATTCCCGTAAATTTCTTTATGCCCTCTGTAAGCGTTGGCAATAGTAACTCTCCAAGTTCTACTTGTAAGGCATCAAAGGCAGATTTTGCCAAAGTGATACTTCCGTTAAGGTTGTCTAACTTGGTTTCTGCCATTTGTTTAGCTGCACCGTCACAGTTATATACCGCATCTGTAAGTTTATTAAAATCGGCTTCTGATGCGTTTACAATAGCAAGCATACCCGCAAAACTTTCTTTTCCAAAAATCGTTGTTGCTGCTGCCACCTGTTCCGATTCAGACAATCCGCCTAAACTGCTTCGGAGATTCTTTACTACATCCCCAAAACTCTTCATAGAGCCGTCTGCATTTGTAAGGCTTATGCCGTATTTCTTCATTGCTGCCGCTTGTGCATCTGTCGGCTTTGCCATATTGGCTAATGCCGTCTTTAAGCTTGTACCTGCGACCTCCGCCTTGATACTCGCATTTGCCATAAGACCAATGCCTAAAGACATATCCTCTACGCTATAGCCTAATGCTCCGGCTACAGGTGCGACCTTTTGGAATGTTGACCCCATCATACTTACATTGGTGTTTGCATTACTTGATGCTTGTGCCAATACATCCGAAAAATGCCCGGCATCTGATGCACTCAACCCAAAAGCTGTTAAGGCATCCGTTACAATATCAGATACACTTGCCAAATCTTCCCCGGAAGCTGACGCAAGGTTCATAATACCCTCGATACCGCCTAACATATCCTCGGTTTTCCAACCTGCCATAGCCATATATTCCATAGCTTGTCCGGCTTCCGTTGCGGTAAATTTCGTTGATGCTCCCATATCTTTAGCTTTATTTGAAAGTTGGGCGATTTCCTCGGTTGTTGCTCCCGATATTGCCTTTACTCCCGACATCTGCTCTTGAAATTCGGCTGCCTTTTTAACTGGCCCGGCATATATCGCCGTTCCTACCGCTGCGATTGCTCCTATTGTTCCTGTCAACTGTGACTTTGTTTGTGCTATCGCTGCGTTGTTCCTGTCTATTTTTTCGTTAATGGCTGCAACTTTTTCCTGTGATTTCTGCAACCTGTCATATTGCTTTTGTAATTCCTCCGTGTTCTTGGCAAGGTTATCTGTATTTACGCCCGCTTCTTGGAGTGCCTGCCCCATTTCCTGTAGCTTTTCCGTTTCGTCTGCTGCCTTATCTCTCGCCTTTGCCAATGCTTCCGTGTTGGCTTCTAATTTCTTTTTAAGTTTTTCGGATTCTCCGCCTGTTGCATCATACTCCGCCTGTAACCTTTCATGCTCTTTTTCAAGGTCTGTAACTCTCTGCTTGCTTCTCTCTACCGCTGTCTGCTGTTTCTCGTAAGCTGATACATCCTTTAACTTATTTCTAACCTCTTTCAGATTATCGCCCAAAAGGGTCATAGTGCTGTTTGCTGTCTTAAAGGTCTTAGAGAAGTTCGGCCCCAAGGCTGCGGTTAATTGAAAGAAAAATTGAAATTGTCTTGCACTCGCCACGCCTTTACCTCCTTTCGGGCATAATAAAAGCACCTGCCTGTGCAAGTGCTGAATCTATGTAAATTATGATTATTTTCTTTGTTAAAATCCGCCCTGTATTTCAAGGGCGGATATGCTATTGGGTGTTCTGTTGTTGTGCTTTTTCTTTTTCTATCAATCCGTTAAGGCTTCGTATCCACCCTCTTAAATCCCGGATTGTAAGGCTTACCCAATAATCAACCCCTGTGTGTGTCTGTCTTGAAAGTAAAAGTGCATTTTCTCTTACCCAAGTTCCGGGGTTTAATCCGTTAAGCCTGTTGTTACTAAAAAATCCCTGCTCTTATTCTTAATTTTTCCAAAATCACGGATAGGTAAATGCTCGATAAGGTCACTTCCTACGCCTGCTGCTCTCGCTGCCATTTTCGACAGGAAAGACGTTGAAATTTCCGGTGATAATACATACTCGCCAACTGCTGCCATTTCATTTTCAACGGCAATCATATCCGAACCTAAAAGACCCTCAAAATCAAAAGTCAACTTATCGTATGTCTTTCCCTCAAACTCAAAGGGGTCCTTAAATACATGGGTATAATTTAATCCGTCTGTGTCCGATTCGGTCACATTTACTTTCTTTTCTTCTACTGCTGCCGTCTGCTTTACATCTTCCATTGCGTTTAATCCTCCAATTTTCTATTAAATACAGGAAAAGCACGGTTTCCCGTGCTTATTTTCCAAGTGCCTTTCTTACATCCGCCAAGTAATCTTTTCCGTTTACATAGTAGATATAATTAAGCGGGTCAATCTCCAACTTTTTCTTGCCGTTGATGTATGTAGCATAATAGCTTACTGCATACTCTCCACTTACCTCCGCTGCCGCTGCCGTGGCAACTTTTCCGGGGTTAAGTTTCTTCGGGGTTACTACAAGAATATGTTTTACTGATACAACCTCTGTAGTACCCTTTACGGTATCTTTCTGCTGCTGTGCTGCTCTTAAATCAATATTGTGCTGTCTAGGCTCATGTAATTTAATCGCATTGTTTGTTACCGTTCTGAAATTGAGGGTAAGGCTCATTGCTTCAATCGCACCTAAAATTACAGATTCGATTTTACCGCCAATGCCGGCCCCGCTGATTTCCTCGGTAATATTTGAAATTTCGGGTAAGGTTACTTCGGAGATTCCGATATATTCCGTTGCATCTTCGTACACCGCAAACCCGATTACTGTTTCGTCAATCTTTGGCATCCTGTTTTACCTCCTATGCAAAAATGTTTTCGAGATAACTTACGTCATACTCTAATACAAAATCAAGTTCCTTTGCAGGACTTGGCGGTGTAAGGTAGATATGGAATTTTGCCTTACCTGCCAATAAGTCCGTTGTGGTGTTTTCTTCCTCCAAGAACTCAACACGACCGCCCAATATCTTCTCTTCTGCCATTAAGCCGTTAAGCCAAATGTTAATACTCTGTGTTACGGATTCGATAAGGCGTTTATTCAACTTCTTATCAACTTTGCTCCACATTGAGAGAATAACGGAATTTGCCACCCAACTAAACATACGGCTTACACAATAGAAGTAATCCGTAACATCTGTGTTTGCCGGGTAGCAAGCTGTTTCATTACCCCAAGATACAAAACTTCCTGTAAGGTTTAATGCCGTGATAATTCCGTTTGAGTTGAGGTAGTTTGCCTTTACAAGGTCTAAAAGTACCTCCGTGCCGTCCGCAAGTGCCATTCCGTCAATCTGAATAGTCTTGTTACTTGCGGATTCGCACGGCGAACCTCCGCCTAAATCCTCTGTTGCATCTGTCTTTGACATAACGCCCGCCTGATGTACTGATGAATGGTAAATTTTACCGCCAAGTGTATACTTGGGCCATGTAACAAGCTGTGACGGCTGTGTGATATTGTTATTATTCTTCCATGCCGGAACATCTGAATATGCCTTTACTGTATTTGTATCCGCATCAATGATTGCTTTTCCTGTAAATAATCCGTTGATGTTCTCCGCCTTTGCTGCCATAATTGCAGCTACCTCCGAATCTGTAGAAAAATTCGGTGCAAGAAAGAGTGTAGGGATAACGCCGTACTTAGGATATACGGAATCTACTAACTCAAAGCCACTTGATTTATTGGTGTTTGTGTCATATCCTCCGATAATTTCCTTTTTTGTAACCTTACTAGGGTCAACAGAATTAAACTTAATATTAAGTCTTGCGTTGTCCGCTTTGATTTTTCCGCTTTCGATACGCTCCAATCTTAATACTCCGTCTGTATAAAAAAGGTCGTAATCTTCGCCCCTTGTGTATGTTTCTGTAAGTGAATCCTCGCCGTCATATCCCTTTACCTCTACCGTATCGCTTACTGCTTCATACGGTAACTCTGTAATTCCTCCGGCTAATGTCTTTTCTACTGTTTCTGCTCCTTTAAGGTGCTTTGCAGGGTCAAGGACATTAACCATAATAATAGGTCCATTGGAATACAGCTTAAATGATGAATAGATTTCCTCACAAATATCGTATTTATCCCATTCGTCACTATATCCCATTGCTGCCACCGCTTCCGCATAATTGGAAGCATATACAGGTTCGTTTACTTTTCCGCCTACTGTATGTACCGGGGCAGTACCTACAATGAGGTGTATACTGCTGTCTGCAACAACAGGTGTTGAAACGCTTGTAGCCTGTTTACTTGCTTTCGCTCCATGATAGTAATTGCTCATTTACCTTAATCCTCCTTTGGTTTTCTCATAAGGCTTAAAACATCATTGTAGTATTTATTCAATAGTGTTCCGCCTGTCTTTACTTTTGCTTTGCTTACTGCAAGGCTCTCCGTTGCCACAATAAGCAATCTTACCTGTGGCAACTTCTCAATAGTCGGTTCTAAATACTTTTCAACTGCTTTTCTGCTTCCTGTAAAAATCGTATTTTCTACCAACCCGGTGTTTGTTGTCGGTCCGATATAGATAAATCTTTCCTCTGTGGCGTTCGTATTTGCCGTTTCCTGCGGTTTTTCTGCTTCTGCCGTAGATTTTACCGCCTGTTCTGTTTCTTCCGCCTTTGTGGCTGTTTTGCTTGCTCTCGGCATACTTTTCAACCTCCTTTACTCTAAATAACGTCTTACATCCCTGTGAATCTGTGGTAACTCCCAAATTGTCATAAGTTCCCCGACTTGGTACAATTCCATGTTTTCATCATAGATAATTGTTTCTATCGGCATCTGACAGGAATAATGTTCATCTATTACCACATCCTCTAACAGGCTTGTTTCTATCTTTGTGACAAGGTTAAGGCATTGCATATAATTTTCGTTTTTATCCTCCGAAAATGTAACGCAAATAATACGCACCCTGCATATATTCTCTTCATCATCTACCTTTTTGGTAAGCAATTTAAGAAGTATGTAGGGTGCTGCTTTCTTTTCCTGTTCCTTGTTTGGTAAGTTCCCGATAAAAACTAACGGCGGTCGCTCTCCGGGGTCTGTTCCATTCTCCGGCACTCTTGCGATTAACCGCATATCTTTTACTTTATCTTCCGCATAGGCTTTAAGTGCATTTAATAGGTCAACCGCTGTCATCAACTACCTCCGTTCAAAATTCTATCAAGTTCATGTTCCATACGATTGTTGATTACTTCGTTTACTCTGTCCTCAACCGTCTTTATTACAACGGCATTTTCCGCCATTCTTGGCACAGACGGACCGTATAGCTGTTTAATCGGATAGCTTGAATCACTCTTACGCTCATATATTCCTATGTGACCGTTTGGCATCTGTGCGGTAAATGATTTTGCTAGTTCTACTTGGCTTTCGCTCCGCTTTACTGCTGCCTTTACAGGTGTTTTACCGTATGTTGCTTTCTGCGGTGTGACATTGTATTTAATAAGTGGGATAACCGTACCTGCGTACTCAATACTCCCTATCAGTCCGTCACTCCGCATTTCAACCTTTTTATACCCGATATGTGAATACCTCGATATAACCGCCGGACTTACATAGTACACGCTCTTAATCTGCTTATTAAAAGCCGTCCGCCCTGCTGTCAATCCTCTTTGCATGGCAGGCTTTAATACTTTTTCGTCCGCTTTTCCTAAGCCGGATAAAATGGCGTGTAGCCTGTTGGTGGTTTCCTGTGATACTTCAATGTCTACCATTTATTCATCCTCCCCCACCAACTCAATAATAAGTTCGTTGTACTCTGTTGTAACCTCGGATATTTTATACAGTTCGTTGCCTATCCACATTCTCATACCCTGCCTTGGTTCTTTTTCCAAGTCGGATAATCGGATGCGTACTACAAGTAACTTTTGGTATATTCCCTGTGCATGGTCCCCGGATAACATTTGTCGGCGTGCTTCTGCTGCATCCGAATCAAATATAACAGGCACATTCCTGTCTATTCCGTCAATGCGGACTCTCTGCAATTCGGCAAATTCCTCCGTATTGTAAAAAGTACGGTCCAGGTCCTTATCAAGCATTTCCTTAAAATTCTTCATAGGCTGCCACCGCCTTTAGCAGACGGTAGCAACATACCAAGAATCTACTTCGTGAGGTACGCAAAGAGGTGCTGAATTTAACTGTAAGAATCTTCTAGGAGGTCTACGCTCTACCCACTGTTCCGGGATTCTCGACCCCTCTACTACCTCGATTGTCTTACCTGCTTCGTCCGTTACTCCGACAGCACCGTAATACATTGAGTAATTTGCTTCTGTCGAAAGAAGAACTACAACATTGGCAGGAAGTAAAGGCTTGTCCTCCGGCTGTTCTTTGTTTGTCCAGTTATCTAAGTACCACTCGTTGTATGTGTAAATGTCCATAGCAAGTTCATGGATAGTACCGATATATGTAGCACCGTTTGGTAACTCCTTAGGAGTAATAACGGCAGCTTCAAAACGTCTTGTATCAAGTACCTTTAATACCTCTTCGTCCATTAAGAACGCTTCCAAGGCATCCGCACCCATAAGGCATACATTACAGTTTACAAAACCTTTCTTCTGTACCTGCTTTCTCCACTCTTTTAACTGTTTAATCTTACCGCCTGTCTTTTTGTTCCAAGCATTAGCACCGCTTAATGTCAATTTGTTTGTAAACTGAAAATCAATTTCTGCCTGTAATTCTTTTCCGTCTTTGTCGAGGATAGGAATTTTACCCGTAAATAAAGCCTGACAACACATCCATTCCTCACGGCGTGTAATCATTTCGTCAAGTTCTGTAAAATCCCTCTGCATTTTCTCTACTGCTCTCTGATTCGGGGATTTACCGCCGTAAAGACTTTCGCCCGGTGTACGCTTCAAAATATCGTCAACGGTTGTAATTTTGTTCGGTGCTACAAGTGGTGGCTCGTAGGTGTTTGTTTCGTACCCCTCGTTGTCGATAGTCACACCGCCAATCTTTTTATGTACGAATGGTGCAAGCTGTCTGTTTCCTTTCTTAAAATCTACATCAATCTTCTGTGTGTCGAATGTTTCGACATTGCGGAAGAAAGTAGACTTAATGAACGTCTGCACTTTAGGCATACGCTCTACAAGTTTACCCATTGTTCTAGGGTCGTAAATGCTGATATTTGCCATTTTATTTATCTCCTTTTCTCTATGCTGTTGCGTTGTCTGTATCTACGAGGAAAATACCAATTTTTCTAAATGGTGCTTTAAAGTCTGCTGCCGTCTTGCCTACAGGTACTTCAATCGCACTACCGAAAAATTCGCCTGTGATGTAATACACTACCTCTTCTCCCTCTTCTGCGTTTTCCGCTGCAAGACCGTATACATCCGCTACGGTATCTGCTGTTACCGCCTTAATTTTTCCGTCCGTACCTAATGTGATAGGCATAAGTTCGTGAATTGTTTCTCCGCTTGCTACTGTGCCCGAATCGGTCACAACGGGAAAATCCCCGGCGTGTACCATTTTAGGGGCATAACTTTCTAACTTCTCTTTTCCTGCCATTGTTCTTTACCTCCTGTTATTTTGTCTGCGGATACATCTGGTCGATAATATCTCCGAACGGGTCTTTATCTTCTCCCTGTCCGCCATTGTTAGAAGCTGGGGTTACGTCTTTTACTCCCGATTTATCTACATCATCCTCACGGTCGTTTAAAAACGCCTGTCCTGTCTTTTTCTGTGCTGCTACAATCTGCATTGCAAACGCTTCCGCACTTACAGGCTCTTCATACTTTGCCTTGTTTGCCAAATCTTCAAATCCCGGCAATGTAATTTCATCAATCGCCTTGATTCTTGCCCTTTCTGTATCTACTGCTGCCTGTGTGTCCGCTCCGGCGTTGTCTTTTGCTCCTGCTAAAACCTCGGTTTTATACGCATTGGCTACGTCCGGGTGGTTCTTTTTAAACTCTTCCAATGTCATGTTATTGTCCTCCTTGTTTTTTCCATTGGTTTTATAGTTATTATTATGGCTATTGGCGTAGCCTAATAATCCTTTTGGTATCGTGCTGAATCTCTCCAAGCCGATAGGTACGGAATTTACAATTACCTTTTCCGCATTTTCTACCTCTGTATCCACATCCGTAAACATTACTGCGGTACAAAAGCCTGCTTCTACTGCTTCCTCTCCTGTTAACCATTCGCCCTCATTTGTCATAAGGCTTTTTATCTCTTCCTCTGACTTGTCCGTAACGGTCATATAGCAATTAACAATAGATTGCTTGATTGTTTCCAACTCTTTAACAATGTTTTCTAAATCTGTTGTATTGTAATATCCAATCAATCCGGCTAATGGGTCGTGTATCATAAATACACCGCCTACAGATATTTCTATCGTATCGCCTGCCATGGCAATAATGGTTGCTGCACTTGCACACCAACCGTCAATTTTTACCGATATTTTCGCCTTATGCTCTTTCAATCGTGTATATATCGCTACTGCTGCGAATACATCCCCTCCGCCCGAATTGATACGCACGGTTATTTCATCTACTGCCCCCAAGTCTTTTAACTCTTGATTAAATACGCTTGGTGTGATTTCATCCCCATACCACGAATACTCGGAGATTTCGCCATACAATAGCATTTCTGCCGTGTTGCTCTCTTCGTCCGGCACAAAGTTCCAAAACCTTTGCACTTCGTTCTTATTCCTCGGTTTCTTCCTCTGTCTGCCCTCCGTCATTGTCGGGGTTGTTTTCTGTGTCTGATTCCTCACGTCCGTTAATATTCTCAACTGTTTGTGTATCTGTCTTTGCACCTCCTGTTACCTCCTTTAACAATTCCTCTTCACGCTTTCGCTGTTTGATATTTTTGTAAAAGTCTGTGCCTGTAAGTTCCCTTGCTTCTCTTTCCCTTGTGGAGTAACCGCCCTGTACCCTCTTCTCGGCAGCTTCAACCTCTTTTGTCGGGTCAAGCTGTCCGGCACTCGGTCCCGTCCACTCCGCCGAACAATAGGCATCTTTAATAATCGGGTCTGCAAAAAATCCGGGTGCTTTGATTCTCCCTTTTGCTACCGCTTCACTTAACCATTCTTCATAGATTGGTTGGCAAAAATCAGCGACAAACCACGCCCGATACATTTTTACAACCTTGAAAAATTCAAGAATTGCTGCCCTTGATGCGGAATAGTTGCTTGAAAAAGCCATAATCAGTATTTCGTATGGAATTTCCAAGGCTGCCCCTATCTGTTTTAGTACCGCAATTACAAACGGGTCAAAGTTCGGGTTTGGTCTACCCGGATTTACCATATTGGCTTTTTCTCCCTCTCCAAGGTCGATTACTGCCCCAGGTGCAAGCTCAATACTGTTTTCGTCCTCTTGGTCTACTTGCATCTCTTCCGGGATGCTTTCCCCGAACGGCACATCATCACTTGCACTTTCTTTTTCAATGAATACGGTAAATAATCCGTTAATGACTGCTGCCAATACTTCCGCTTCGGTGTATCGTCCTAACTGCTTTATCGTGTCAATTACAGGTGCTAAAAAGGGAACTCCTCGGACTTGCTCGATTCGCTCCCTGTTCATAATGTGTAATATATTTCTTCGTCCTGTCTTTTCTCCGTATGCAAGCACTCTTACCCATTCTCTCGGCTCTCTGTCTGTAAATGACAGCGGATGAAATTTTGATACATGATAGGCAACTACCTCTCCTGCCGTATTTTTTTCTACGCCCTCGCAAAACAAAGGGTTTACCCTTTCGTTATCCGGCGTGCTTACTCTGTCCGCTTCAAGGGTTTGTATTCTAAGGTCGTAAATACTTCCTGTCCTCTTGGTTGTTGTCATTAGTGCGAACGAATCTCCACTAAGCAAGGCATTTAAAAATGCCAACTGCTGCAACTGATAAAAATTGTCTATGCGTTCAAGGTCGCAATTCGTAGAATCCGCCCAATGTGCAAATTCTCTTTCTATTGTTTCCTCTAACTCTCTTGCTTCCTCCGGCTCAATCTTTAACACTTCCTCATTGATTGATGCTTTTAGGTGTAGTCCAATTCCTATAGTATTGGTTCTAAGCCTTTTTATTGCCCCTGTGGCAACATTTGAGCCACCATAGAACAAATCCCTAGACCTCTGCCTTAAAGGGTCTATATTGTCCTCTACGTCCTCTCTGTGGCTACCTCCGCCGTGTGTCCAGCCTATAAGGCTTTTCTTTGTAGCACTTGCACCGTAGTTTCCGTAACCGCTGTTAATCATACTAAGGCGTTTTTTTGCCACTTCTCGCTTTAATGCCCTTTCCGGGGATATTGCTTTTATGGCTTTATCAATAAAATTCAAGGCTTAAACCTCCTTTCTCCGTATTTTGGGTACGAAAAAAGCACCTTGGACGCTTCTATATCTCCTTGGTGCTTTGCTATTTTATATATTATCACAAAAAATCGGGCAATGGCGGGCAATCTTTTATTTTCCTGTTTTGCTTGTATTTCCGCCCTTTTCGGCTGTTTTTGCCTATAAATCTCTCGGTACAATCCTGTATACCCTGTTTCTGCCCTTTTTCTTTGCTAAATTCTCCAATTCCGCCACTTTATTACTCCAATATTCTATCTGTTTGCGGATTTCTGCCAAATTTGCCCTTGTAAAGGACTTTCCGCCTATTGTGTATGATTGGTTTATTGCTACCTCGTTTTCTGCTTCCAACCACATTTCCAAGTGTTTTTTTGCTACTTCAAGTGTTATTGCTGCCATTATGTTATACCTCCACTTCGATTTCCTCTATGTCTTGTGTGTTTTCGTGTTGCCTGTACCTCCGTATTTTTCTTCGGTGGCTCTTTTAGCGTTAATCCTGTAATTTCTATTGCTGCCTGTGCGTAGTTTCTGCAATCTAAAGGCTCATTTCGTTTTGTTTCTCCTGTAAGTTCCCATACAAAATATGGTCTGCCTTTTTTATATTTTAATACCTGTTTCTCTGCCGTAAGACCCTTGAAATAATCCTCGTCATATCCTCGGATGTATTCGTTTTCGTCTTTCGGAAAGTGGCAGTATCCGGGGCCCTCTTCCTCAATTTGTAACCTCTGTAGTAAAAGGGATTTACCTGTATCAACCCCAAGGGTAAATAAATACGCCTGTTCCCTGTTGTTTTTTGTCGGCTTTGATATGTACGGTCTTGCCGTACCCTCATTACCTCCCTTTATCGCAAATATCTTTCTTGCCGTTCTCGCTTTACAGAATTTATATACCTTGTTGGCAAAATGTCCGCCCGAATCCATACAGGCACATGATATTCTCATTGCCGTACCGTCTGCTTTCTTAAATGTCTGCTTTAAAAAATTGTCAAGGTTTTTCCACACTTCCGATTGTTTCAAATCTCCGTATATCCTCTTGTAGATTATGCCGTAACTTTCGTGTTCTACGCCCCAACCTACTACCTCGACCTCAAAACGGTCGTCCTGTGTATCTATTCCTGCCGTGATTGCTATAACTTCGTCCGGCACTTCGCAACGGTATCTTTCCCTACGCTTCAACAGGTCATCTTTACTTGCTTTTTCGCCCTGTTCCTCCCAAGTCTGCCCCAACTCGGTATTAACCCAAGATTTCATAAGTTCGATATTGCCTTTTTTTAATGCCTGGTCCGCTTCGATAAATCCTTTTACTATCTTATCCCAACCAAAAAAAGTAGATGCCAAGGAATTAAAATGGAATCCTCGCACTTTACGGTTTGGATATTTTGCCACATATCGCCCCTCGTTAAAATGTTCTTTCCACTCAACCTCTGTATGTACTACTCCACATTTCGCACATACATAGGTTGTACTTTCTATTTCCCCGTCCGCATCCACCTTATAGATTAAATTGCTCCATTCCAACGGTTGTAATTCTCCGCAACTCGGGCAAGGCACATTCCATTCTTCCATAGTGGAGTGTTCGTACTCCATTTCTATACGGCTTGCCCCTTTTATCGTTGGCGTACTTGTGTCTACCTCTTTTCGATTCCAATATGTTGTAAGTCGTTTCCCTGCAAGTATCAGAGGGTCCCCCTCTGCTCCTGCTGTTGGTGGGTAAGCATCTATCTCGTCCGCCAATAATATACGAATCGGTCGGCTTCGTAACTCTGTCGGAGAGTTTGCACCTGTCATTGTGATACGTCCGCCCGGAAACGCCTTTTTAAAAATCGTGTTTCCTGCGGTTCGGCTTTTCTCATTTATCTTATCCCTTAATGCCGGGGTATCTCGTACCATTGGCATAAGCCTGTCTTTGCTCATTGTTTCCGCAAGGGATAAGGTCGGCTGCATACACAATATGGTGCATGGGTCATAGTGCATATAATAGCCTATTGTATTAAGCAAAAAAGCATCCGTTTTTCCCATTTGTGCAGCACTCATAACCACAACTTTTTCAACGGATATATCCGTTATTGCATCCATAATCTCCCGCTGCCAAGGTGCTTTTTCTGTATTCCACTTACCGCCTTTGCTACCCGATTCGGAGGACAAACGGCGGTATCTGTCCGCCCACTGCGATAATGTCAAGTCGGGCGGTGGCTCTAAGACCTTAAATATTCTGTTGAAAAGGTCAATCGTTTCCCTCTTCATCTTCTTTTATTTCCTCCTTAAATATACCCTCAAAATCGGATAACTCGTTAAGTGCTTCTTTTATTTTGTCATTCAGATATAGAAAAATCTTTGCTTTGTCCGTCATTGCTGCCAACTTGTCCGCTTCCTCTGCCGGAATGGCACTTAATCGGCTCTTGAAATTGATTAACATAGCTGTCATTACTTTTTCTATATCCTCTGACTTGTGCAATTCTCCTTTCTTTACCGCAAGGTCTAACTCTTCATTAAGCCTTTTCGTTTTGGTTAGCTTTGCTCGCTCTTCGTTGAGGTCTACCGCTTCCTGTGATTCCGGGTTACGGTCCCTCAAATATTTTATGTATGCCCTGTTGGTTTCCGCCAAGGCGTACAGGTTTCCTTGCTTCGTCTGCAAAATCCCTTTCTGTGTCAACCTCTCCACATTTTTAGGGGTCATATCTAAGAATTTTGCGACCGCATTTTTATCATAGAGTTTCAAAATCCTACCCCCTTAAAAAATTTTGCGGATTTTTGGAAGTCGTTTTTTCGACCTCGAATCTAGGAAGCGTTTGGGGTCACGGCACCCTCACGCCGTTCAGACGGCTTACAGTACCTACGCACCCTCGCCGTCCGTGGCGTGTGCCTGTGTCCGCCTGTGGTGTGGTGTGCGGTGCGTGCCTGCCTGTGCGTGCGTGTGTGAGCGTGTGGCAGTGTGTGGCGTGGCTACTGCTGCCGTGTGCCTGTGCCTATACCTCGCCGTCCTCGCTGTCCTCTGTGTAGCTATCGTCTATCTCTCCTGTGTCGGGGTCTACATCATACTCCCCGCTTATCTTCTGTTTCATCAATGCGTACCGCTTCTCTTCCAATGTGATACGGCGTTGCTCTAACTCATAGGACTTTATAGTATCCAATAGCTTTATGATTCTGCCGTGTACTTTATTAAGCTGGTCCTCTAACTTCATTGCTCTTTCAAAGGCAGAGGATTTAATAGTTGTTTCCATAGCCACACTTAGAGCCGGTCCCTGTGGTGTATCCTTGTTGTCCTCATTGTATGCACCGTATGGGTCTGCATCCTCTCCCTCTTTTCCGGGCGTACGCATTTCTACAACCTTGTCTGTGTATAGGTTGCCTGTGGTGTCTGTGTTTAATTCTTTTATCCTTTTTTCCAAATCTTTTTCTTTGGCTATAAGGCTTTGTAATTCTCTTAATGTATTTTCCCCTGTATCAAGGGTAACTGATTCTATCAAGGCTTTTTCATCCTCTGATAATTCATCAAAATACACCTTAGAATATGCCCCGTGTGTTTCTGCGTTTTTATTTCTCACAGGGGCCCCGTGACCCTTGGCGTTTTTATTGCCTTTTTGTCCGCCCCTCTTTTTGGGTTTATTTTCAAGTGCATCATTCCACTTATCTACGCACTTCCATTTTCGTACCTTTGCCGAATCAATCCCCAAGGCTTCCGCAATTTCTGTATTCTTCATTAAGCCGTCTGAATCTAAAAAAAGTTGCTTCGCCTTTTCCCTGTTTTCGTCTTTCTGTCTTGCCAAGTCGAAACCTCCTTTCGTTTGTTTTCCCGGTTTTCGGCTTTCCGTTCTTTCGGAATCTTCGCATTTTTGCAAATTCAAATTTTTATAACACGAAAAGGCAACAGGATTTAACAATAAAATCCTGCTGCCCTGCTTCGCTTTTCATCTTAGTATTATACTACATAAAATCGGGCAATAGCGGGCAATCTTTAATGCAAAACCTCTTTTAAAATTTTGCTTCGTGATACATTTCTATTCCTTGCTAATTTTCCGCCTAAGACCTCTAAGGCAACGCACCTTATATTTTTACTCTGCCGGACAGAATAACTAATCTGTTCCGCTATGCGTTCCCATTTTTGACCCTGTAAGTAAAATCCGCATATAATAGCTTTGTGAATCGGAGTTAAGGAATAAATCTCTTTTGATATTTCCGTTCTCAATTTCTTTAACTCCTGTATTCTGTCCTTTAATTCCTTAATTCTTTCTGCGGTATCTGTACCTGCTATTTCGATTGCAAGCAGAGCCGTAGAATCGCTTGTATTACTTCCGTGTGGCATACCGTCATAGTTAATTGCCCCTGTGGTATCATACACGCTTTCGTACCGCTCTAGCCACTCGCCTGTAACCTTAATATCAAGGTCAATATCTTTGTAAAATTTTAAGATTGCTTCTACTTCCCAATTCTTCATTTTATGCTATCCTTTCTTTTATGGTGGTCTGTATTTTTCACACCATTTGATACTTGCTTTTCCTGCAGCTTCGATTTCTGCTATACAACTGCTGCCGTGCTTCGTCCTCTTGGCTTCGCAAGATTCGCAAATATCCGATTCTGCTATATCGAAAATATCTTTTAACCTCTCTGCAAGGTCTTTTATTTTCTCCATAAGCAAATCAAAGGATTGCATAAATTGATTTATTAAATCGCACGTTTCTTTTTCTGTTTTTCCAATTTGTGCGGATAGGCAGGCAACCAATGTAGATAATTGATTGCTTGCCTTTTCTTCTCCGCACCAAATAACGCCCTCCTTGTATTCGATACGGTCCATACGCACCGCCTAACCCTGTAAGTATTTCTGATACTCTGCCGTTTTACCCATTACCCATACAGATAAGGCATTGGTTAATCTGCTTTCCCATTCTGCCGGGCAGATATTTCCGTTTTCGGATTCTGTCATAATAACTTTCCTTATTTCTTTTTGTATCATATTATATTGACCTGTTCCGTATTTTTTGCTTATCCATTCCGTAAAGGATAATCCCTTTTCCTGTGGTTCGGGTACATATTCCGGGTAATCGCTCATATCCTGCTGCCCCGGTAAATTATCGTTTTCCTCTTCGTCCTCCTGTGTTTCTTCCGGCTCATTCATAAAACCGCTTTCCTGTGTTTCCTCGGTGTCCTCTTCCTCTGCCGGTCCCTGTGGTGCTTCCTCTTCGGAATCGTCATAGGTCAATTCTTCCGTTTCAATCATCAATGCAACAATTTCCGCAAGGTCGGCATACTCGATAATATATGTACTCCAATCCTCCTTAATCTGTATCGCCATTCCCTCCGTTTGGAATCTGTAAATAAATTCTTTTCCGTTAAGTTCTAAGGTCTTGGCGGTAAATGTCTTTGAAAAGTGTTTAATCAATTCCTTTTCAACTGCTGCCGTATTGCCTTTTACTTTGAATACCGCACGGTTTACCTCTCCCTTTAAAGCTTCCTTAATTGCTTTCTGTACCTGTTCCGCCTGTTCGTCCGTAATCTCTGCTTTCGGCTCTTCTTTCACATCATTTATATGTAATTCGCCTTTTTTCTCGTATTTTTCATAAGCCTGTTTCTGCCCCTCTTCATCAAGTCGGCTAAGTTCGTGGGCGGTAGAAATATTGATATTGCCTTTTTCCAATTCATCCTTAAACTCCTGTGATAAATTGTTTTCAATGGTTTCCATTCTTCCAATCTGTGTAGTTGATGTATTAAGCATCTGTGCCACAATTTCACGGATACGCCCTATTTTCTTTCTTTCCTCTTTCGGCTTATCCTTGTTTTCTTCCTGTAAGGCTCTCTTGTACTCGGTAAGGATTTCTTTTAATTCCTTTGCCTGCTGTACCTTTTCCCAATCCGTAAGCTGTCTTGCCGTTGCATTGGTAAATATAAGGCTTAACTTATCCTTGATTGTGTCGGATTCCTTTTTGATAAGGCACGGCACTTTTCTATATTCCTCTTTACCCTCCTGTACCAATTTCAAGGCTGCAAGTCTACGGCGGTGTCCTGCGACTACCTCGTATTTTCCGTGTGCTTCTGGCTTTACTACTAAGTTCTGCTCAATGTGTCCGACCAACTCAATAGACATTGCTAATTCGTCTATGTTTTCCGTGGAGTAAAAATTATCTTTGCTCGGCATTAAGTCCTCCACATCAAGCATAGTTACCTTAAACTCCTGTTCCTGCTCTGCCGGTCCCTCTGCCTGTACTGCTACCCCTTTGCTTTTAGCATTGAGTAAATCGTTAATATTAAATCCTGCCATTGCTCTTTCCTCCTATTCTCAAAATGCCTATACCTTTCCATTTTTCTGTGTCCGAATCGGTCACAATTTTTCTGATATTATCAAGCGTTTTTTCATTCTCTATGTATCTGATATAATCCCGCTTCGGAATCAATACCATTTCTTCCTTTTCCTCTGTGATAATTCCGCAATCCACTATCTATACTCCTTTCCTGTATCTTTATCTCTCAATACGATACGCCCAACCATTTCATACCCTGCAATATCTATCATCTGCTTTAATACACTTACAAGGCTTGTTACTTCCGGGTTATATTCCTTTTTCTTTGCCTTTGGCTCTGCTTCGTGGATTGCTGCCCCTGCTGTGGGGTCAGCGTATCCCTCCTTATTCCTGTATATCATTCTATCCCTCCAAATACTCCTTAACGAATGTTTTATAATCCCTTGCTGCTCCCGACCTTGGGGAATACTGCATAAGGCTCTGTGTGGTAAATGTAACTTCGTCCGCCTTTTCCGTTCTGCGGATATGTGTTTTAAATACCGGGTATCTCTGATTCTGTAAATACTCCTCTCCCTGTCTGCATACATCACGGTTATAGAACATTGTTACAAGGCATCCTCTAAACTTTAATTTCGGGTTAAGCTGTTTTGCATTGTTTATCTGTTCCTCTAATTCTTTCATGCCGTCAAATGCGTAGCCGTCAATCTTAATCGGTATAATAACCTCGTCTGCTGCCACTAAAGCATTTATGACGGATATATTTATATCCGGCGGACAATCAATTATGCAGTAATCAAATATATCCTTTACTTTTTCCAATTCCTTAGACAGGATTGTTACTTGGTCTATATCCTCATTCTTGATAACCGCAAGATTTGCTGTTAAAAGGCTCATATTGGCAGGTACTACCGCAATGTTTCCGTTCGCTCCAAGCTGCATTACATCCGTTAATGTCTTATCTCCTGTAAGTACATCTGCAAAACTCGGTGCTTCATCATTCCATACACCGCACGCCTTGGATAAATTACCCTGCTTGTCATTGTCAATAATCAATACCTTTTTGTCGTAATCCTCTGCCAAGATATACCCCATGTTTACACTCGTTGTTGTCTTGGCACATCCGCCTTTCATGTTAATAATTGCAATAGTTTTCATTTGTTTTTACCTCCTGTTAATACTCTTTGTGCTTCCTTAAAGTCCATTTTCTTAATCGCTCTAAGGATTCGGGCGAATACCGCCCCTGCCTGTCTACCAAGTTCTTTGTTCATAAAGTCCAAATCCTCGGAAGTGAATACCACCTTTAATTCCGGGTCATTTATGATATTTTTAGCTTGTATTACCTCGATACCGCATAGGGTTCTTACTCCGCTTTTGAAATAATCCCTATCCTCCTGCGTCATTGGTATTTTTTTCATAGGCTACCTCCTGCGTGTGCATTGCACACTTTATACAATCTCTAAAGGCTTAGGCACTCTATAAGGTGTGCAATAGCCTTTTTGGTGGACTTCTCGGCATATATCCACCGCCTTCCCCGGCTATGTGATAGGCGTTGCAATTTTTCGCATTAAAAAATTACTAAAAACTTGTTGACTTACTGCACGCTCTCTAGTTGGCGTACCCACTGCTATTTTTTCACTCTATCCCTGCTACGGCTATTGGCTTGCCCTCGTCAGAAAACAGGTTGCCGACCTGTCTTGACGGCTCGGGGCGGTTGCCCCTTACCGTTTCGGCTCTTTATGCTTCTACTGTTTCGTGTCCTGTTGTAAAGAATACTTCTCTATCGCCCCAATCACGAATCTTTACCGTTTTTTCTTCTCTCTTGCTTTCGTTATATCTTCCTGCGTGGTAAATTGGTGCGTATGTAATTGTTTTTGCTGTTCTCTTTATAATCTCAAATACTACTGTGTTTTCTCCGTATCTTTTTCCTACCTCAAATTTTCTCATTGTTTCTTACCTCCGTTTTGCTTTCCTTTGATGATTCTATTATATACTTATATAAGTATATTTACAACCCGGGATAATTAACAAATATACTTATATAAGTACATCAATCTTTTGTGCAACTTGTATACTTATATAAGTATTATTCCTGTATGTTCTTTTTCTTCTCTTCCAACTGCTGCCTTTTGTCTTTCAGATACTCCATATATTCTCCGTATGTCATTCCCGGCGGTGTGATTCTTCTTTGTGTTTCTCTTGCCTGTTTCGCTTTTTGGCTTAATACTGTTGCCTTGCTTACCGTCTTTTTCTCTTCTCTCTTCGGCTCTTCGGGTTTAATCCCTAATCTCCTTGCCTGTCGGTTCGGCTTTGCCTTGTTATATGTCAATGTCCTTTCCTGTTGGAATTGTATTACTTTCCTGTTTCTTCTCTTCTTTGCCATAACTGCCCCTTTCCAAATCGTCCGCAATTTCTGTTATACTCTGCATACAGGCTTTTATATTCGTGTCCGTGTCTGCCGTTATGCTTAATATGTTGCTTATCTGTCGTAACCTCTTTATCTGTCTTGGGTCAACTGCTGCCTTTTTCAGACATTCCGGGCATATCTCTATGCCCTCCAATGCTTTTTCTCCACATAAGCTACATTTCTTCATGTGTACCAACTCCTATTTTCTAAAGAACTTCAATACTCTTTCGTTCCACCAATACTTAAATACTGCCTTATAAAAGGCTCTCGTCTTTTCTTTCATTGTCCTTTTCTTCCTCCTGTAGGATTCGTATAATGCCTATATAGAGCCTTTCCGCACAATATACGCATATACTGTTACCTATTGCCCTGTATCGTGCCGTATCGGCTATAATATTGCCGTCTGCTCCGTATTTCGTCCAATCGTCCGGGTATCCCTGTAATCGTTCTCCCTCAACAGGTGTAAGCCTGCGGATTATGTATACAACTTTCTGTGTTGCTTTCTTCAACAGGTCTTTAATGCTTTTCTTTGGAGTGCTAGGGATATTCCCCTTTGTCTTGATACTCTCTGTTATCAGAGTTTCCGACCCTCCGCCGTAAGACCCCCCCGCTGCCCTTAAAGTGCCGTTAATCTGTGTTTCCCTGTATCCTCCGTGCTGATTCTCTTCAAAGGCTTTCTTATCGGTTACAATCAATGGGGTATCTCCCCTTACGGTATTATTCTGTCCTGCGGTCAATGTTCCGCTTGTATCACTCTCCCTGTATCCGTGGTGTTGGTATGCTTCGTAAAATACGCTGTGAATATCTGCCGTTGTGAGTGTCGGGCAAGGTCCCCCGACCTTTCCAACGCCTAATCCGTTGCTTGCCTTATTTCTTGTAACTTCATCCCTTAAAGGTATTACGCTTCGTTTTTCTTCGTACATGATGCAAGGCGTTTGACCTCCGCCACGCCCCATATTCTGTACTAAGGTTGGGGTAATGTCTTTATAGGTTCTTACCACGCTGTCGGCGTGTGCAAAATCAAGACCTAAAACCTCCCCCCCTCGGCTACTTTCTGCTCTAAGGCTATTCGTAAATTGTCCGGCAGCTTCCGCCCTTTGTTCTTTGCTCTTCGGAGTATACCCAAGCACGCTTTCGGACTTAAATAATATTTCTCCGGCACGTTGTCCTCCAAAATCTCCGATAAGGTAGATTCGTTTTCTACGCTGGGGTACTCCCCAATATTGAGCGTCAAGGACTCTCCAAGCTGTGTCAACCTCCCCCCCTCTAACCATTCCTGCGGTTGCCCATTTGCCACTTGCAGGCATTGGAATATTGGCGTTTGTGACTTTTTCAAGCACGGCTCTAAAATCCTCTCCGCCGTTACTTGAAAAAGCTCCGGGTACGTTCTCCCAAATAATGAAAGTTGGATATTGTCCATTTGTTGCTAACCTCATTTCTCTTATAATTCTTATTGCGTGTATGAATAACCCGGAACGATTACCTTTAAGTCCTTTTCTCTTTCCGGCTATGCTCAAATCTTGGCAAGGACTTCCAAAGGTTATAATATCCACAGGTTGTATTTCATTCCCTTTTAGTTCCGTAACACTTCCAACGTGCATTACATCCTTAAAACGGTATCTTGTTATGTCAATGCAATTCGGTTCTACCTCTGCGGCCCATAACGGTTTAATGGTGCATCCTGTATCTATCCCGCTCGGTATGCCTGCTGCATAGCAGAAACCTCCGATACCGTCAAATAGGCTACCTAGTGTTAGTTGTTTCAACGCTTACCCTCCTTTCTGTTTTTCTTCTCTTGTTTTCTCTTGGCGTATTCCTGTAAGTATCTTTCCTGTTCTTTGTCCTCTTCCATTCTCGCTAATCTCTTTTGATACCTCTTGTATATTTTGCAATCCTTTTCACAATCGGGGCAAGTTCTATACGGACACCCGATACATTCATGCAATCCGCCGTTCTCGTCCATATCAATACCGAATACATAAGAGAAAAACATAATAGCGAACGGAAGAATAAATAATACTGCTGCCACGGCAACGATAATTAAGATTACTGTTATTATTGTTTTCATTCCTGCCAATCCTCCAACTTTTTAACCCTTGTCTGTAGGTTGCTTATGGTTACTTTCATTTCCTCAATCTGATAGGGCAATACGTCCGCATTTTCAAACATATAAAGGACTTCTACCGCCCGGCTTATCGGCACACCGCTTTTTAATCTCGGTTTATTGGTCTTTGGGTCAATCTCTGTAAGTCTGCCGTTCTTTGGTTTTCTCTTGGTGTCCTTTGCCGGTCCTGGCATTGCTTTATTCATCATCTTGTAATACGGAATCTCTGCCCCTACAATTCCGTTAAGTCGCACTTAATAACCCTCCCTGTGCTGTGTCCTCTTCAATCTTCTTATCTGCTACTGCTGCCGTTTCCTGTAACTCCTGCTCCAACTTCTCCCAAATTAAAGGAATCATTAACTTGCAAACCATAATTGTATGTATTCTGCTTGTTGCTTCCGTCAATCTCTCGCACATATACACGAATAATAAGCCCGCGTTGGCATCCCCCTCCCAATCCGGGTTATCCTGTCTTGATTTCTTAAAAAGTGGTGTTTCTTTGTACTGCTGCCCTAACTCCTGTAAGATTTCTATTGAACGGTCTGTAAATGTTACCTCTCCGCCCTCCTTAACCTCTGTTACGGTCAACAGTTCCATGATTTTATCTTTTTCGCTCTGCATTTTCGTATGCTCCTTTCAATTCCTCCGTGTGCATTAAGAAATGTACCGCACCGTCAAACTTAACCTTGTATTCCTCTATATCATCCGGCTTTAGGTACTGCCTGCCGTACATTTCTTTCATGTCACGCCATACATTCCAAGGAATAAAGAAAAAATCATCCTGTATACAGATGCACACCCCACATAACGCCCCTAATCGGCTATGCTTTTCTAATACGTCCATTTGCGTATCTGTAAGCACATTCCGGGTTATCCTGTCTTTGCTTGTCCTCTTTGCTTCAAACATTATTGAACGCCCGCCGTATAAGGTCCCTTGAAAGTCGGGTTGTGCGTGCGTACTGAAACGTCCGGTAAATTCTCCTGTCCTGTGGTTCTTGCTTGTCACTCTGAACGGTTCGGGTGTTTTATCAATACTTGCTATACCGTGGCTCTCGTACATTCTGCATCCGGCTAAAATCTCTCTTTCAAAGTGCTGCCCCTGTGCATTGTTGAGCCTGTTTTTATACTGCTGTTTCAATTTATCTTCATCTACTACCGTGGCTCTTGCCTGCTGCCACTTCTTTAATTCTTTTTTCGTGTCCGAATCGGTCACAAATCCTTGATTTATCAATGTTTTTCGCTCCTTTTTGTTAATTCATTCCACGGTATCAACCGCATACGCTTTTTACCGTCCAATTCGTAAATAAATGATACCGTGCCATTCTTTAAGCTGTGTTCCGTGATAATGTCCGTTATCTGCATTTCTGCCGTGCCTAATCTTCTCGGGTATCCTGTAATAGCCATTCCCTCAATTATGGCAACCTCTACAATATCGCCCAACTCATAAGGGCAATGTGCCATAAATACCGCCTGTTGCATATTAACAACCGCTCCTTTCTCTGATTTCGTGAATGTGTAGTGTGTAATATTCCTTTCCGGGTTCTGCTCCCCACTCTTCCTTACCTGCCTTAACATCCAATGAACATAATGCGGTAAACTGTGGTCTACTGCTGCCGTATCCGTTTCTGAATCCTATTAACTGTTTATCAAGTCCTGTAGGAATATTTGAGTTTTGGTACATTTCAAATATTTTCTTAAACCTCGTTGTATAATATTGCTTAATTTCTCTGTATTCCTCTCGTTTATCCCCGGAAAGAATCATATTGAACCATTTACCCTTAGTCGGTAATATCAGCATATAGCCACCTCCTAACCTCTTGCAGACGTTTCCCTTAATATTTCTTTTTCACGCATCTTTTTATATGCGTACAGGGTTGCTTTTACGTCCTCTAAAGAATCGTGTGCCTTAAACTCGTAACCGTAGTATGTTGCACACTTGGCAAGACTCTGCCACTTATAATTACCTCTGCGTTCGTTCCATTCTCCGTAGATTTCTGCAAACATAATCATAGGGTCAATCCATTTTTCCGGGTCTACCTCTATTCCGTATGCCTTTAGGTAACTATCTTCAAATGCTACATTATAGGCTATTACCTTGTCTGCCTTGCTTAGAATATCAAGCACCGTAGGTACATATCTTTCAAATGGCAACTCATTGGCTACCATAAGTGGAGTAATACCATGTACCGCCTGTGCATCCTCCCAACTATCTTTATTGTTTGGTCTGCAATAAGCATTAAGCAGGACATTGTAATTTTCATCAATAATTGATACCTGTAATACCTCGTCCTCTCCCGCCTTGAATCCTGTTGTTTCAAAATCAATCGTTGCAATCAATTTAATCCCTCACTTTCCGCAATCGTAGGTAACAATTCCACCCCGTATAGTCGTTGTATTCAAAATCTATCTTGGTAGGCTCATACCCCTTATATAACTTTCTCCATACCTCCTTATCTTCCGGGGTCTTTGCGTACTCTCGGAGTTTTCTAAAACTCCATTTATGGTCGTTTTTCTTTACCTTTGGCTTTTTAAGGTTCATTGATGTAGACCATTTTTTACAACCTTTTTTACGCTTGTTTATGTAATTTACTATGCCCTCTAATCCGTTTTCGTTCGGCTGCAATCTGTCACAGTTCACGAATCCGTAATAATCTGCCTTGGCTCTGTATTCTGGGTCGTTTGCCTTTTTCCAATTTATTCTTGTGGTACTCCACATTAACTCTAAATCGTCACGGTCTAACCCTCCGTTGTTGATAATGATATGGTGGTGGATTCTTACGGCTTTTGTTGCCTTATCGTCCGCATAAATCCCCTGTAATGTAAGCTGCCCCTCTTCCTCTTCCGGGGTGTATTCGGTAACAAGCATATATTTTAAATCCTCGCCTGTTTCCCTCTTCATTTTCCTTTTGATGCGGTCTAAGTAGTTATGCACATTCTTTTCCGCTTCCTCCAAGGACATAGGCAAATGCTCATTGTTGTATGTAGCTGATATATGAAAATCATTTGTGCCAAAATTAGTATTGGCAATCTGTACGAATCTTCTTTTACTTCTCTTGTCGTTAAGGTTCTTTTGAGCCTGTGAGGATTTACCTTTTTTCCCTTTGCCTGCTTCCGGCATATTCGTAACCGCTACTATATCAACCTCTAAGTATTCCTCTCCGCAATATATCCTCTTCTCACGGATAAAGTTCTTTCTCTTGTTTGCCATACCGTTCATTCTCCTTATACTACAAGTCCATAAGGGTATACCTGCTAAACCATATACTTATACAAGTATAGTCTTATATAAGTATATAATTTTATGAATGTCCTAGATGTTAATACCCCATACAAGGTCCTCAACACGCCCTCATTTATAGCCTTTTGGCGTGTGATTTCAAGGCTTTCTTATTGACTTTGTGCAAGCCTTATAGTATAATTTGAATAGGTGTAATTATCGCTATAAGGCGGTAACAGGGAACTTGCATAAGCCACTATGCAAGTTCCTTTTCTTTTGCTCTTTCCCTGTAAATCTTGGTTGCAAAATCTACCGTGTAATATCCTCCACAACCTTTATGCTTTGCCATATACGCACAACTAAGCGATATTTGACCGCATTTTAAGCATTTAAGTTTAAAGTACGGTAATGCCGTTACCTGTACGTCTAAACAAGGAATATACGGTATCTCCAAGCCGTTATCTGCGTGGTATCTGATACCCTCCACAAAATCCGAATAATCTACCATACTTCCAATGTTCTTTATGTTCTCGGTATCCAAATCCCCGACCTCTATAATCTCGCCGTTTACTATGTCTACCGTTGTTTCCAAGTCCTGCACTATGAAATAGCCTATTTCCTCTGCTGTTTCATAAAGCAATATATCCTGCTCATAAATCGGTTTCCCGAATCTGTCGGTTGTATCCGTCTGTCTGCACATGGTATTTATATCTACCTCATACACATTTGCACCCGGATAACCGCCTTTGTCTATGTAATGACCTGCGGGGCGTACTGCCCCGTCCTTTGGTCTTATTGGTGGTTCTGTTATGTATTCGCCCTCTATCCATATTGGGTATGGTGTACTACTGCTTTTTGCCTTTGCTCTCACTTTCCTGTACCCCTCTTTCCGCAACCGTGCCGATAATCTCCATAGATGCCGTGTCGGATACTCCTGCTTCATTCACGCACGGTAAAAGCTGATGTATCACACCCTCGGGGTCAATCCAACGGAATATAACCACATCTGCAAGTCTTACTTTTACCGTGTTGCTGCCGTCTTTTCCTGTGAATCCCTGTAATGTGTTGTATTCCCTGTCAACGGTTGCTTTGTCTACTACAAATTCTCTTATCTGTCCGTCTACTTCCAAGGCTACAATATCGCCTGTGTAAATCTCCTTGCCGTTCTTATCCCTGTAAGGTGTCTGTTCTCCCAAGGTATCCGGGAATATCTCTTTAAAATCTCCGTAGACCGTGCCAATCTCCGCCACTTCATCCGTTGCATATCCATAGGATGGCAGACCATAGACCCACTCGTAAGATTCTTTTTCTCTGTTGTATGTCAATCCTCTGTACTTCATTGTCCTACCTTTCCCAAGGTTTTAATGTAAGAGGGTGCTGTTCTTTAATCTCACGGCTACGCTCTACATTGGTCTGTAATATAAGCTGTGCCTTTTGCATTTCCTCTTGTGGCATTTCCTTGTCTTTGTAGCTGTCTACAAACTCTTGGTATTCCTGTATCTTTTTTCTTAACTCCGCATCCGTGGCGGATATGACATATACAGTACTGCAATGTCTACAACGCCAATACCTGTATTCGATTTCCCCGACTTTCTTATAACTCGGCTTTATCTTTCCTATGGATTTATGGCACTTATCGCATACTATTGTAGGCTTGTACTTTCTTTTTATTGGTTTCACTTTATCCCTCCTGTAGCACCTTTAGGCTCTTAATGTGGGATACTCGGAATAAACAGGATTTACATACATAAGTACCCTTGTGAGATAAAAAGTAATACCCACCTTTTAAGTAAAGGTTGGGGTCGTTTTTTACCTCTTCTGTTCCTGTTTTCCTCAAAATTCCCTGCATTGTATCGCCGTCAAATAGTTTTACTTCCACGCTCTTGCCTATGTGCTTTTCTAATTCACTTCGTTTCATGGTTTCCACCTTTCAAGTACAGGGGTGCTACCGCACCCCTTAACAGTTATTCAGTAATCAGTTTTCCGTTTACCTCATAAAAAGCGGAGCGGAAACCAATGCTGTCGTTCGAGTTGGAACGAGGGTTATACAAGCGGAGAGCGGACGGACCCGAATTGGAAGTATCGTAGAACGCCGACCCACGGAAAGGCAAATATTCGCCCTCGGTGGCATCAAAGTATACATAGGTCTTTTCCTCTTCCTCTGCTCTTTTATCCGGGATAATTCCCAAATCTTTAAGCACCTGTGGAATTTCTGATAACTCAACCTCTAATTCCTCAATTCGTACTCCGTCATAATCCGGCTCGTAATCATCTGCTGCCACGGCATCCGTAATTGTGATTTCTCCACATTCCACATTTGCCCTTACTGGTCCCTTGGATGTTTCCGCCTGCTGCCATTCGGCACTATCCTTTGACAGGTCGCAATATGGGGATGCTGCTTTATTGCCCGGGATAAACTCTATTACTCCGTCCTTAATTCTTAATCCTGCCAACCATTCCCATACATTACCGTTAAGGTCTGATACTCCATAAGGTGTATGGTCGTGATTCCATGTAACCGGTCCTGTACCTGTGTATGTTCTTCCAAGATTACTTACCTTGCCCTGTTCGTCATTGTGGTAGTAGTCCTTGCCCCAATCGGTGTTGCCGTGTGGCATTGTGCCTTTTTCCCTGCTCTGATTTAAAAGATACTCAAACTCTACGGCTGTCATAAGATGCCAACCAATGCCTTTACATCTGCATACCTGTATTGCTCTTTCGTATGTAATTTCCGTGGTTGGGTCTTGCATTGGCAAGCTGTAGGCTCTGCCGTCAATTACGACATTCGGGTACTTTGATATGTAAATGGCATCCGCCACCTTATCCCCGATTTTGAATACTGCCGGGATTTCCTCGGTATCCTTTTGTCTTACAAATCTGCACATGATAGACGGTAAACCTCTATCATCAAAAATTACTACATTGTTGTGGTCTAATGCGTTCATAGTTCCTTGTCCTCCTGTTTTCTACTTCTTTGCGTAAATTGAATGTAACTTTATACTTCCACGCCTTTTTATGCTTTCTTCGGTGTGCAATCCCGAATCAAAAAATGCACAAAAGGTAGTACCGCCAATAATGCTTGTTGCAACTATGTAGTTGCCGATATTATGAAACTCACACCGCTTCACATTTCGGTATACCGCTGTGTGCTTCTCTGTTCTGCTTCCTGCCATGCTGACCCTCCTTTCTTGGTGTTACCTTTACGGTTATTTCTACACCCTCTCTCTGTCCTATCAGCATAGCCAAGGTATCATAGAAGCGTTGTGCCTGTTCTATGTTCAAGTCGTATCGCCCTCTCTTCCTCTGCTATATCAACTGCTGCCTGTCTTATTTCTTTGCAATCCTCTTTTAAAAGGTCTGCTGCCATTTCCATAACTTCCAACGGTAGGTTTTCATCTACCACTAGAGAGCCGACCATATCTGCCAACTCTCTAGCTTTTTCCTGTGCGTTTAAATTCAATTCCTTGTATCCTCCTGTATATCTGAATGGTTAAGCCGTTCTGACCGTGCCTTTTGATAACTGAATACCAATCATCACGCCTTTAATCTGCTGTCTTTCGCTTTCAGACATTGTTTTGAGGATTTCGATAAATTCGGTTGTTTCTCTTTTTTCTCTTTCTGCCTGTAATGTAATGTCCTGTGTTCTTGCTTCCAACATAGGCTTGACCTCCTTTCTTCCCGCAACTTACTCTGTGAGTATGTAACTATTATATGTGCGTGAGTAACTATTGTCAATACTTTTTATTCTTTTTTGTTGCGTAACTCACATTTTTGTGATATTATCATTTTCAAGGAGGTATAAAGATGAATGAGCGTCTTAAAGAACTAAGAAAATGTTTAGGCGTAAACCAAGAAGAGTTTTCTACAAAGATTGGTGTTACTCGCTCTGCAATTAGTCGTTTGGAATCCGGGGATATAAATTTTACCGAGCAAATGATTATTTCTATCTGTAGGGCATTTAATGTTAATCGTGCATGGCTTGTTGAGGGCGTAGGCGATATGTTTACTAATCTGCCGGAAACAATCTTGGACGAATTGGCGTTGCAGTACGAACTTACAGACGAGGAAAAAGACTTAGTGAGTGATTTTTGTAAACTGCCTAAAGAGCAAAGAAATGTTGTTATGGCGTTTCTTCGGGGTAAAAAATAAGGGTCGGTTGCCCGGCCCTTTCCTTTTACTCTTTTGTGTATATGTACTGTATAAAGCGGTGGATTCTCTCCAATGCCTTTATATCGTCTATGCACATGAGCATATCCATAATGGATTTTCGTATTTTTTGTTTCATTTGCGTTTAAACCCTCCTTTGCTTGTATATATTATACTGCTGCAATATGGGTTTTTGTTAAATTTTGGTACGATTTCCAATATTATGGAAATTATTTGTAATCGCTATCGAATAAATCGGTTATTTTCATATTTAACGCTTTTGCTATGGCTTCCAATTCTGCTATAGTCGGGGATACCTTTTCATTCTCAATATTGTTGAGCGTGCTTTTACTTATCCCTGTCATTTTCGATAGCTTGACAAGTGTTACTTTTTTACTGTTTCTTGCCTGCCAAGTTAGTATTTTCATTTTGCACCTCCTAGATATTTTTTATTATCCCCGGAGGTTGACAGGCTATTATTTTTAAGGAGGTTTATATGGGAATTTTCACAAAAGGACAGCGTAATATTGCAACTTCTGTATATGAGGATGCAAAGAAATATCTAAAGCCAAAGGACGGACATACTCATGTTGTTATGTTTAATAGTTTTAGCAAGCTAAACAATGAGATTTTTTGTTGTGAAGATAAGTACACAACCCAAATAGACGAAATTGTATCTAGGATGCAAGATGACGGATACGAAATTGTCGATATTAAGGTTACTATTTTGCAAAACCAAGGAAGCGGATTCTTTGGGGATAGCATGGAGGGTTATAGTACCTTGATTATATATAAATAAAACAAAAACCGCCAACTACTGCAAATAGCTGACGGTTTCCTAATTCCTTTTGTTAGACAAAGGAACTGATTTAAACGCACCTGTATTATAGCAGATTTTCTATCGTCTTTCAAAGGGTTTTTATTTTTTATACCCATTTTCTAAGAAAGGCGGTTTGCTATATGTCTACCACGCATTTTTACTCACATTACCCAACCATAGAATATAAAACCTGTGCTTTATACGTCCGTTGCTCTAAAGAGGAGCAAGCCAAGTTTGGCGATACCATAGAAGCACAGATAGAGGACTTAAAAGCCTTTGCAAAGCTGCATCATTTAAAAATATATGCAATCTATGTAGATGAGGGGCATACCGCAAGAAAGAAATATAACAAGCGTAAGGAATTTATGCGGATGCTCCAAGATGTAGAATTGCATAAGTTTGAGTATATCATATTCACAAAACTAGACCGTTGGTTTCGTAATATTGCCGACTTCTATAAGATACAGGAAATACTTGATAACAACGGTGTGACTTGGCTTACTGCCTTGGAACGCTACGAAATGGAAACGACCAACGGAAAACTTAATGTAAATATCCGCCTGTCTGTAGCACAGGATGAAGCCGACCGGGATAGTGACCGTATTAAGGACGTATTCCGCCTTAAAGTGAAAAAAGGGGAGGCTATTACAGGCAGCTTACCTATTGGCTTAATGGTTGGAGAGGACGGCAAAGTAGCCATTGACCCGGATACCGTGCAAATTGCTTATGATATGTTTGATTATTTTGAGGCCCATAATAGCAAGCGTGGCACTCTCCTGTACCTCATTGATAAGTACAACCGCTATTTTTGTTATGAAACTATCGCCCGTGCTTTGCGGAATCCTCTTTACAAGGGGGAATACAGGGGCAACCCGGATTACTGCCCTAAGATTATCGACCCTGCCCGATTCGACCGTATACAGGTGCTTGGTAAGCGTAATGTTAAAGTTCGTAAAAATAACCGTTATTATGTCTTTTCCGGCTTGGCTCAATGTAAAGAGTGCGGTCATGCCCTCGTAGCCAATACAACCGTACAGAAAAGGTATAACAGGGAATATACACAATACAGATGCAATTATTACTCAAACTCTCATTTATGCACTCATTCGCACGGAATGAATGAAAAAGCTATAGAAAAATACTTATTGGATAATATAAAGCCGGAACTTGAAAAGTATGTTACCGCTTATGAGGTAAAGCAGAACGCACCGACCAAAAAGGCGGACCCAAGCAAAATTAAAACCAAGATGCAAAGGCTCAAAGAATTGTATGTAAATGAATTGATAGACCTTGACGATTACCGCATAGAGTACGAACAATACAAACAGGAACTTGATAAACTTACCTCAACTGCTGCCCCGGAAGCAAAAGACCTGTCGGCTATTCGTTCATTCCTTGACCTTGACCTCCAAAGTATATATGATAGTCTGACCCCACAGGAAAAGCGTACTTTATGGAGTAGTATTATTGATAAAATCATCATTTCAGACAGCGGAGATATTGAGATAGTATTTTTATGATGTTTGTTGTACTAACTATAACGCTCCTGTAGGTTCATCCGCAAGAATGATCGCCGGATCATTTGCCATCGCGCGGGCGATCGCAACTCTCTGCTTCTGCCCGCCGGAAAGTTCGTCCGGCGTATGTGACATGCGTTCCTTCATACCGACCACCTCTAACAGTTCTGCCGCCCGTTTTGCCCGCACCTTTTTGGAGACGCCTGCATACATCATTGGCAGTTCCACATTTTTTAACGCATCTGTCCGTGCGATCAGGTTATAGGTCTGAAAGACGAAACCGATCTTCCGGTTGCGGATCAGCGAAAGCTCCTGATCCGAAGCTCCCGCCACATCCCTTCCCTCGATCTCGTAACAGCCATCGGTCGGCCGGTCGAGAAGACCGATCACATTCATAAGGGTTGATTTTCCGGAACCGGAAGCCCCGACGATCGACACAAATTCTCCTTTTTGCACACTTAAAGATATGCCGTGCAAAATCTCCAGTTCATTTGGCTTTCCAATATAGAATCTTTTTTTGATGTCTCGCAGTTTTATTACGGAATCCATCTTAAAAACCTCCTCCCTGGCCAGGACCTCCGCCTGCTCCCGGTCCTTCGCCGCCATCACCGCCAGGCATGCCATCCTGTCCGCCTGCCGTTCCATTACTGTCACTGCTGTCACTGTCATCGACAATTTCTACCATATCGCCCTCTTTGATGTCCGAAGCAGAGATCTCCGTATAGTAATTGCTTTCCATCACCACTTCCACTGCAACATCCGTGCTGTTCTCTCCGTCCACAACCGTGACAAAGGAATTTCCGTCATTATCTGTCCAGACCGCGTTATACGGAACGGTCAGCACATCCTCATGCTCCTCGATCACAATGCTTAGGCTTGCCGACATGTCAAGACGCAGGCGCTCATCCGGTTCTTCCATGCTGATACGCACTTTGTAACTCACATCGGTACTGCCGGAAGAGGAAGATGCTGCTGTACTTCCACTCGCGGAAGCGCTGCTGCTCTGTTCGCTCGCCGTTGACGTCGGTGAGATAAACGTAACGCTTCCCTTTAATTCATCATCTCCGGTCGCATCTGTTTTGATCAGTACTTCCTGTCCTTTCTCGATACTGCTGATATCATATTCCCCGATCTCGGCTTCGATCTCATAGGAAGAACAGTCCTGTATGGTAAGAATCGTTCCACCGTCATAGGTATCTCCGACTTCATAATTGATCGCGGTCACAGTCCCGGAGATCGGCGCATACAAAACGCCCTCCTCCAGCTGAGACTGGTATTCTTCCACTTTATTTTCCTGTTCCGAGACATCTGAACTTAATTCCGTTGCACTCTGACTGCTCTTTGCCTTTGCGACTGAACTGTCCTGCTGGGCAACCGTGTAATCATAGCTCTTTAACTGTTCATTATAATCGGAATAGGTAGAGCTGACCTGGGTTTCCGCCTGCTGTACCGCAGCTTCCTGCGCGGATCGGTTTGCGACAGCCGTCTGATACGCGTTTTGTGCCTCGGTATACTGTGCGTTTATGGTATTGTATTCGCTCTGTGCGCTTTCATACGCTGCCTGTGCTTCGGCTAGTGCCGCCGCAAGTGTTGTGTCATCCGGATTTTGTGCGGCATTATTCTGTGCCGTCTCATATGCACTCTGCGCCGCGTTTACTTTTTCCGCTGCCTCCGAAAGGCTGGTTCCAAGTGCTGTATAGGTATCGTTTGCCTGTGTCTCCGCCGCCTTTAAGGAATCCAACGTTGTTTTTGCCTGTGCGCAGGTTCCCGCCGCCTGCTGATACTGGCTGTACGCATTGTACACTTTGGTCTGTGCGGAGGATACCTGAAAATCTTTGGTAAGCTCACTGTCACTTACATTTCTTGCGGCATCGGATTCCGAAAGCGCATTCTTTTGTTTTGCCTCGGAAAGTTCCGTCTCCGCATCCGCAAGATCCTCTTCAATATCCGACGTGTCAAAGGTTGCAAGTACCTGTCCGGCTTCTACCGTATCTCCGACTTCCACCTCGACACTCTCGACCTCGATGTTGGTAAGATCCACACTCAGATCCTTGCTGTCCACACTGACTACGGTTCCCGTAGCTCCGACGCTTTTCATCAGTGTCTGTTTTTTGACCGCTTCCGTCTGCGTCATCTGGTTTCCGGCATTTTTTGCCATCGCCGCTTTTCTCTTTCCATTTACAAAAAAGAAGGAAGCAAGTAAGGCAACGATCACGACCACAGCGATCACGATCACTTTTGTCTTCTTCCCTCCATGTTTAAAAATTTTTACCATGTCCACCTCTCCTGATGTATGTTGATTCCTTGATTCCTGCACCAGTGTATCAAAGGCAGTTAAATATTCCGGTAAAAAGTTTTAAATAAAAGTTAAACGATTTATAAAACATCTGAAAAAAAAGCGGGCTGCCGCTTAATTATTTAATCGGTAACCCACTCCCCAGACCGTATCAATGATCTTTGGTTTCTTCGGTTCTCTTTCTATTTTCTCACGGATCCGGTTAATATGCACAGAAACGGTCGCGGCATCCGATTCATAGTCATATCCCCAGATCCGCTCAAAAAGCTGTTCTCTGGAAAATACCATGTTCGCGTTTCTTGCCAGAAACAATAGCAGTTCAAATTCTTTGCCCGGCAGCCGGACTTCTTTTCCGTCTACATAGACTTTCCAGTTTTCCGGATAAATACAGACATTCTGAACTGTGATCTTGGATTCCGGCAGCTCTTCTTTTTTCTCAGGTGCTTTCCCAACCAGCCGCTCATAGCGCTCCAGATGCGCCTTTACCCGGGCAACCAGCTGCGCCGGATCAAACGGCTTTGTGATATAATCATCAGCGCCCAGTCCAAGTCCCCGGATCACATCGACCGATTCCCCGAGTGCAGTGACCATGAGGATCGGAATATCCGTCTTTTTCCTCAGATTTTCACAGATCGTATGTCCGCTGCAGTTTGGCAGCATAAGGTCTAATAAGATCAGGTCGTACTGATTTTTTTCCGCCTCGGCTTCCACATCTGCCCCGTCATAGACGCAAAATGTTTCATAACCGCCCATTTCCAGGTAAGCCTGTTCTAACTGCGCAATCTTTTTATCATCCTCTACGATCAGTATTTTCTTCATCCTGCTTCGTCCTTTCCGGGAAACTCATTCGGATCGTCAATCCGTTATCATTGACCGCCTGCACCTGTCCGCCATGCGCTTCCACAATGTATTTCACGATATAAAGCCCGATGCCGCTTCCTTCTCTGCTTCTCGCCTCGTCACAACGGTAAAAACGCTCAAAAATATGTGGCAGTTTTTCCGGCGGAACGCCAACACCATTGTCCGAAACGGAAATGACCTGCTGTGAACCACATCTTTCCAGACGGATCATCACCACAAGCGGCGTATGCTTTGCATAGCGCAGACTGTTTTCCAGCAGGTTGACCAGTACACGCTCCAACTGTAAGAGATCATAATATCCCGCCGGTATTCCCGGAGTAAGTTCCATTTTTATCTGCATACCGCGCGCTTCATACGACAGCCGATGCTCCTCTGCAAAGGCCAGAAGATACGTCTCAAGATCCGCCTTTTCCAGATGAAGCGGCATCTGCCCGGTTTCCACCTTGGAAAATAAGAATAATTTCTGAAGCAGCCGATCCATATCTCCGGTTGCGTCGTATGCGATCCTTAAATATTCTCCGGTCATTTCCGGGATTTTCGGCACACCGTCAAGCACCGCCTTGATATACCCTTTGACTGAAGTGAGCGGCGTACGCAGATCATGCGAAATACTTGTTATCATGTCCGTCCGGCTCTGTTCGTACTGCTGTCTCTCCGCTTTCTGTGTCCGGATCGTCTCCTGCATCTGATTAAACGCAAGGCAGACCGATTCCAGCTCCGCGTCTCCATGATAATCCACCGGATGTTCCAGATCTCCTGCCGCTGTGCGCTTTAATCCATCCATCAGAAGATCCAGCGGCTCCATCATGCGGTTGACCAGATAGCGGGAAAACGCCCAGCCCATAAGGATCAAAAGAAGGATCAGCAGAAAAAGTTTCCACAAGAGCCCGGAAAAACGCTGCTCCATGTGTTTACTTTCCCGCATCATATCCTGATGGTCAAAAAGCGCCGCCACATAATAAGTATGTCCGTCCACGGTCACATCCGCATCGACATAGGTATTGCCGAACGCAGTGTGAATGCCGCGTTTATCGCTCCGCAGACGATCGAGCATATTGCGGTCCTGCGGCGGATCTGCCGGATCAGCCGGGTAGATATTCCGGTCGCCCTCATAGACGACCAGCGCGCAGTGATCGTTTTTCAGCTCATCGGCAAGCACTTCCCAGTCTCCATCCGTCTTCTCCAGCTTTTCTAACACTGCCTTCGCGTCATCCTCCACATTGGAGATCCATTCCCCGCTGTCCATGTAACCGCGTATCCCCTGACGCACGGATCCGAAGATCACGGCAAATAAGATCACCATGCCCCCGATCAGCATCAGCATATGGATCAGAAATATCCGTTTTCGCATCGACATACCAAATTACTCCTCGTTTATGACCTCGATCTGGCAGACTTTCATGGCGGCAAGCGCCTGTCTGTGACTCTCCGGCGTAACGCCCGCACAGCAGGAAGCATCAACAATAATCGGTGTTTCCGGCAGAAATGCCTTGATTAACATGGCATTGGATATGACGCAGATATCCGTGCAGAGTCCGACCAGCGTAATGGAGTCGATCGGTTCTTTTTCATTCTCTCTGGCAAGCAGTTTTCCCAGTTCCACGCTTCCAAATGTCGGCTTTTCTATTTCATTTGCACCCTCGCTGTTTCCTGCGGCTTCGGCAAGTTTTTGTATCTCCGGTACGAGTTCCCAGCCCTTTGTGCCACGGATGCAATGCGCAACCGGAAGTTTTTTCCCTTCCGCCGTCTCCAGATAATTATTTTCATGCGTATCCTTTGTATACAGTATCTTGTCATCAAAATAGCGGATCTTTTCTGCCACTCCGGGAACGATCTTTTCCGCTTCTTTAGTTCCAAGCGCCCCGTCCACAAAATCATTTTGCATATCTACTACGATCAGATATTTCATACTGCACTCCTTCTATAAAAATGTCCTCCCCTTTTTAAATTTTTCATAACGAAAAAATTATAGCACAAAAGGGAGGACCTTATCCATATTTTATTTTTTAAGACGCTTCTTCAAACTGTGAATTGTACAGTTCCGCATAGAAGCCATTTCTTGCGAGCAGTTCTTCATGATTTCCCTGCTCAATGATATCCCCGTCTTTCATGACAAGGATCAGATCCGCGTTACGGATCGTAGAAAGACGATGCGCGATGATAAAGCTGGTTCTTCCTTTGGTTAAGTTATCCATTGCTTTCTGGATCCGCGTCTCGGTTCTCGTATCGACCGATGACGTTGCCTCATCCAGGATCAGCACCGGATTGTCTGCTAAAATTGCACGCGCGATCGTAAGGAGCTGCTTCTGTCCCTGGGAGACATTGCTTGCGTCCTCATTCAGTTCCATGTGATATCCGCCCGGCAGCGTCTGGATAAAATGATGTGCATGTGCGGCTTTTGCCGCAGCGATCACTTCCTCGTCTGTCGCATCCAGTCTTCCGTAACGGATGTTTTCCATGATCGTTCCCTTAAACAGCCAGGTATCCTGCAATACCATGCCAAACGCGTCACGGAGCTCTCCCCGGTTGAAATCACGGATATCATGACCATCCAGTGAGATCGCACCGCTGTTTACATCATAAAAGCGCATCAGCAGTTTTACCATGGTCGTTTTTCCGGCACCGGTCGGTCCGACGATCGCGATCTTCTGTCCCGGTTTTACATCTACGGAAAAGTCATGCACAATGATCTGATCTTCTTTATATCCGAAATGTACATGATCGAACCGGACTGCGCCCTCGATCTGATCCAGATGAACCGGATGCTCGGCAAATTGATCTTCCTCTTCCTCTCCTAAAAATTCAAAGACACGCTCGGATGCCGCCGCCATGGACTGCACCTGATTGACTACCTGCGCGATCTGGGTGATCGGCTGCGTAAAACTCTTTACATACTGGATGAAAGCCTGGATATCACCGATCGTGATCACGTTTCCTATCGCGAGAAGTCCGCCGGCTAACGCAACCGCCGCGTAACCGAGATTTCCGACAAACATCATGATCGGCTGCATCATTCCGGATAGGAACTGGGATTTCCATGCCGAATCATAGAGCACACGGTTTGTCTTTTTGAACTCTTCTACGGTTTCTTCTTCCTTATTATATACCTTAATTACCATATGGCCGCCATAGACTTCTTCGACCTGTCCGTTGATGTGTCCCAGATACTCCTGCTGCGTTTTGAAGTATTTCTGGGATTTTTTTACAACCAGTGAGATCAACGTCATGGAGATCGGCAGGATCACGCAGGCGATCAGTGTCATGAGCGGTGAGATGCTGAGCATCATGATAAGCACACCGATGATGGTTGCCGTGGATGTGATGATCTGCGTAATGCTCTGGTTCAGTCCCTGCCCAAGCGTATCCACATCATTGGTGATACGGGATAATACTTCACCGTAGGTACGGCTTTCAAAATATTTCATCGGCATCCGGTTGATCTTTTCCGAAATCTCTTTTCGCATCCGGTAGCATACCTTCTGTGTGATCCCGGTCATGATCCATCCCTGGAAAAAGCTGAAAAGGGAACTGATCGCATACAGTGCCAGCACAAAGAGCAGGATCTGTCCGATTCTTGTAAAATCAATGCCGCCCGTTCCCGCGATCTTATTCTGGAGCCCGGTCGCAAGTTCTGTCGTTGCCTTTCCGAGCACTTTCGGTCCGACTACGCTAAATACGGTAGAAACCGCGACGAAGATCATAACAAAGAATATGCCGACTTTGTAACGTCCGATATAAGAGATCAGTTTTTTGATCGAGCCCTTAAAATCCTTCGCCTTTTCTGCCGGTACCATGCCTCTGCCGCCCATCGGCCCGCGTCTGCGCATTTTGGTATTTGTTTCACTCATTTACGCTTCCTCCTTTCCATCGTCTTCTATGCCAAGTTCCTTCGCGGAAAGCTGTGATTTTGCGATCTGGCGGTAAACTTCACAGTTTTCAAGCAGTTCCTCATGGGTACCTCTGCCTACGATACGTCCCTCGTCAAGCACAAGGATCTGCTCCGCATGCAGGATCGTACTGATTCGCTGTGCAACAATGATAACGGTACTGTCTTTTATCTTTTCCGCCAGCGCTTTTCTAAGCGCCGCGTCTGTCTTTAAGTCAAGTGCGGAAAAGCTGTCGTCAAATACAAAGATCTTCGGATTTTTCGCGATAGCACGCGCGATCGCGAGACGCTGTTTCTGTCCACCGGACACATTGGTTCCGCCCTGTGCGATCGGGCTTTCGTATTTGTCGCTCTTTTCTTCGATAAATTCGGTTGCCTGCGCGATCTCTGCCGCCTCTGCGATCTCCGCATCGGTAGCGTCTCTTCTGCCAAAACGCAGGTTGCTTGCGATCGTTCCTGAGAACAATACGCCTTTTTGCGGTACAAAACCGATCTCGCCACGCAGATCATGCATTCTGATCTTGCGGATATCTTTGCCATCCAGTGTGATGGAACCGTCTGTCACATCATAGAGACGCGGGATCAGGTTGACCAACGTGGATTTTCCACAGCCGGTACTTCCGATGATCGCCGTCGTTTTTCCAGGCTCTGCCGTGAAATCAATATCACAAAGCACATTTTCCTCTGCGCCGGGATAACGGAAATTCACATGGGAGAAAGTAAGCTTTCCATTATGCGCGGTCAGGCTCTCCGGCTCTTTTGCGTCGGTGACCGTAGACTTTGTCTTTAATACCTCATCAATACGGTTTGCCGCAACACCCGCACGCGGTAACATGATCGACATCATGGTAAGCATCAGAAACGCCATAACGATCTGCATTGCATAAGTGATAAACGCGGTCATTGCTCCAACCTGAAGCACACCTTCATCGATCTTATGCGCGCCAACCCAGACGATCAGTACCGTAAGACCATACATGATAAACATCATGCAGGGCATCATCAGCGTCATGACACGGTTGGTAAAGAGCATTGTTTTCGTAAGTTTTGTATTTGCCTCATCGAAACGTTCTTCTTCGGTTTTTTCCCTGCCAAACGCGCGGATAACCGAAATACCGGTTAAGATCTCACGGGATACCAAGTTCAGACCGTCTACAAGTTTCTGCATCAGTTTGAATTTCGGAAGCGTAACCGCCATCAGCACGGAAACGAATCCCATGATCACCAGTACCGCAAGTCCGATCACCCATCCCATACCGGCGCCGGTCTGGGAAACCTTGATGATACCGCCGATTCCAAGGATCGGTGCGTAAATGACCATACGGAGTAACAGTACCGTAACCATCTGGATCTGCTGCACATCATTGGTACTTCTCGTAATGAGGGAGGCCGTGGAAAAGTGATCCATCTCCGCATTGGAGAATCCGACGACCTTCTTAAACAGTCCTTCACGCAGGTTCATGCCGACACCGGCTGCAACCTTGGAAGCAAAAAGTCCGACCAAGACGGTCGCAACTCCCATCAGAAGCGCAAGCCCGATCATGCGTAAGCCCTCTGCCCAAAGATAAGACGTCTGGATGTGATCCACATCGATTCCCGCGTCTTTGTCACACTGGATCGCATACGCAACACCGATCGACTGGATCATCGTATCGCCCACAGCGTTAAAGGATTCCTCCATCTCATCCCTTACCGACAGCAGGTCTGATTTTTGCATCATTCCGGCATTTAACATATTCTGGAACAGCGGTCTTACATCCACGCAGGTAACTTCGGTTTTATTTCCGTCGTCATCTTCTTTTTCCCTGGTGAACGTTGTAAGATCAGCACCAAGCATCTGTCCGATCTGCTCTACGCTCAGATCCTTTAAGTTCTCCGGATCCATCTGCATCTGCGCCGCGATCGTTTCTTTAAATGTCGCCTCGTCCATCATAGACATCTGATAATTCATGACAAACGCCATGGAAAGATCGTCATCGAGATCATCTAACGTATCGCCATCATTTTCGGTACGGACAAAATGGTCTCCGTCTTCCTCATAGGCATTTTCCCACTCGGTAATCTCATCTTCTGTCATAAATGTCTTTGCTGTCTCAAATTCCTCTTTGGTAACAGCTTCCGGAAGCACATGTTCCACACCGCTGTTCTGGATCCCCACATCGATAATGTCCGATGTATACTGCGGCAGGGAAAGATCGCACCATGCCTGCACCAGTAACAGCGCAAGAATAATGATCACTGACTTCCAGAAAGGAAGCAGGTTCTTAAATATTTTACTCATACAGATTCCTTTCTTTTTTTCCTTTTTTCAAGTTCCGTTTGCATTCTGGTCTGAAATTCATCCAGATAATCCAGCAGACGCTCCACATCCTCTTGCTTCATATTTAAGAGCGCAGCCTCTACCAGATCGTTCATTTCCAGTTCTGACTGTTTTAAGATCTTCTTTCCCGTATCGGTCAGTCTCACAAAGGTATTTCTGCGGTCTTTACTGTCCGTCTCCCGGTAAATGAGATCTTTTTTCTCCAGACTCCGCATGGTGCGCGAAACCGCCGGTGTCGTCACACGAAGCTTTTTGGCAAGCGCGGAAATGCTGATCGCCGTCTCTCCGTCTTTATCTCCGACATGCCCGATGCACATCAGGGTCGTAAATTCATTTCCGGAAATTTCATCCGGCAGGAGCACCGAAAATGGCATCTGGCGAAAACGATGAAACACCTGAAACAGTCTGTGATTCACACTGCTCATGATTCACCTCCATCAAAAAATGCTTAACAATGTAATCTAATAACATTGTTAAGCATTCTATCACCCCTGTCAGTCACTGTCAACTGATTTTCGAAGTCTTTATAAATTCTTTAGAAAAATATTCTTTTTTATTCATATCTTAATGCATCGATCGGATTCATCTTTGCGGCACGGTTCGCCGGATAGTAACCGAAGAAGATACCAAACGCTGTAGAAAACAGTAATACCGCAACCACATTCTGTACCGTGACAGTACCCGGATAGCCAATCGCATTCGTGATCACATGACCAAGCAGCATACCAAAGCCCAGTCCCAAAAGTCCGCCGATCACACAAAGCACGATCGCTTCGGTGATAAACTGCAAACGGATACTTCCGTTTGTTGCCCCAAGCGCCTTTCTGGTACCGATCTCTCTGGTTCGCTCTGTGATGGAAACAATCATGATATTCATAACACCGATACCACCGACTAAAAGTGAAATCGCGCCGATACCGCCCATAACCAGCTTGATCATGCCGATTTCCTTATTTAACATCTGCGCCTGCTCCTGCATTGTGATCTTTTCAACGTAAAAGTTCTCATTTTTCGCGTAGTAAGTATCATTCAGATAATCCGCAATTTCCTGAGACAGCTGGATCGAATCGATCCCGTCCTTTCCGTTGAGATCAAAGTAACTTAACTCCGTTGCGTTCGACACAACACGATGTACGACCTTGAGCGGCACATAGAGTGTTGTAGACATATCATAAGCAGAGGATGTCATCTGCTGACTGTCGTAAGATTTGTATACTCCGACGATCGTAAAGGTATAATACTGATTGTTTACTAAAACATCCACTTCTTTTCCAACCGCCGCGTCCGGATTTCCGTTAAACAGATTATCTACAAATTTATCCGAAACCAGTGCAACATTTGATCCATCCTGCTGTTCGCTTGGAAGGATCTCCCTTCCGGCAAGGATATCTCCATCTTCCCAGAAAAATGAGGCGGAGTTTGCTCCCTGTACCGTAACATTTGCGTAGGATTTTCCATCTTTGACCACGCCGTCTCCCAGATTTGCGGTCAAAGACACATCCTTGATCCGGTCTTTGTAGCGGTCACAGACATCACGGATCATATCCTGTGAGATCAGATCCGATGACTTTGTATCCACATTATTATCCCAGTTCTTCTGGGATACATAAAATTCCATTTTATTTGCGCCGATGCTGTTCATCTGATTGGAAATGTACTGCGATACCCCGTTTCCTGCCATTGTGATCGCGATGATCGCGGCAATACCGATCATGATACCGAGCATCGTCAGAAAAGAACGCAGTTTATTTGCCTTGATCCCTGCCAAAGCCGCTCCGATATTCTCAAACAGCATATGCGCTTCCCTCTCTTTCTCCGATGATCGTACCGTCTTTTAATGTGATGATACGCTGTGTTTCCTCCGCCAGTTCGTTGGAGTGTGTGATCAGTACGATCGTGATCCCTTTTTCTTTATGTAACTTATGAAACAGATCCATGACCATACGTCCTGTCTTGGAATCCAAAGCTCCTGTCGGCTCATCGGCAAGGATGATCGCAGGATCATTGCCAAGCGCTCTTGCGATCGCGACACGCTGTTTCTGTCCACCGGAAAGTTCATCCGGCGTATGATCCATACGTTCTTCCATATCGACCAGTTTTAACAGTTCCTTTGCTTTTGCGGTACGCGCCCGCTTTGACATGCCGGCATACATCATCGGAAGCTCCACATTTTTCAAAGCGCTTGTACGGGCGATCAGATTATAGGTCTGAAATACAAAACCGATTTTCTGATTGCGGATATGGGACACTTCCTTATCGTTTGCCTTACAGATATCCACACCTTCCAGGATATAGCCGCCGGATGTCGGACGATCCAGGATTCCTATAATATTCATTAATGTGGATTTTCCGGAACCGGATGCTCCGACGATGGAAACAAACTCTCCACGTCTTACTTTAAGATCGATCCCATGCAGGATCTCCAGTTCATTTTCCTTTCCCACATAAAACTTCTTTACGATCTGATTTAAATCGATGATTACCTCATTTTCCATGCTATCTCCACCTCGATTATTCGTAGATTACATCATCTGTCTCAGTGGCTGACTCTGTGGTTGCTGCATCCGGAATAATCACCGTCATACCTTCTTTTAAGTCTTTTCCCTGCACTTCTATCTCGTAATCGGTCTCAAGTCCGGTCGTGACATCAATCTCTTTCGTCTCTCCGGTTGTCTCATCCACAAGAACCGTCACATATTTGCGGTCACCATCTGTCTGCACGCAGCTGGTCGGTACGGAAAGAACATTTTTGGCTTCCGCGATCAAAATGGTCGTCTTGGCGTTCATACCCAGACGCAGACGCTCGTTCTGCTCTTTAAAATCTGCCTTGATCTCATAGTCTGTTGTCACTGTAACTTTTCCGGTATTGTCCACACTGCTCTTTGGAACCGGAGATACAAAGGATAAGGTACCCGGCATTTCCAGATCTCCTGTGGTATCGGTCTTTATGATGACAGACATACCTTCTGTGATATCACTGATCGTATACTGATCTACTGTCGCGTCTACCTGCAGCTCTCCTTCGTTCTGGATCGTTGCGATCGCGTCTCCCTTATAAATATCTCCCACTTCCACATCAAGTGAAGTGATCGTTCCGTCAATCGGTGCGATTACGGTACATGCGTCTTTCTGCTTCTGTAAATCATCGAGTGCCTGTGCCGTATCACCGCTGTTTACGCTCTGTGCGTCAAGTTTTGCGGAATCCAGGGCGGAATCCTGTTTCGCTACGGTTCTGCCATCGTTTACCGCGTTATCCTGCTGTTTCTGCACTGCATTCTGATACTCGGCTTCTTTGGAAACTACCTTTGCCTGTGCAGTATCCAGCGTTGTGTATGCTGCCTGTTCATCGATCTGTGCCTGCTGATATGCCTGCAGGGCCGTACTCTTTTGATCATCTGTCGCATTCGGATCGTTTAAAACCGCATCATATGCACTCTTCTTTGCATCTGTGTCTGCCTGCGCCTGCTGGTAAGCAGTATTTGCTCCGTCACGCTCCGCGATCGAAGTCTGATACCCGTTGAAAGTATCGGTTACCGCCTGTGCGTCTCTGGATGCATTGGTATTTTTGTCTGCCACCGCATCATTGTAACTGGTCTGCGCATCGGAAACTGCCTGGTTGGATTTCTGCGCTGCAAGATCCGCGCTTTCTTTTGTATTTGCAATTTTGTTGTCAATGCTTGAACTGTCAAATGTACAGAGCACATCACCGGCTTTGACCTGATCTCCGACTTTGACATTGACTTCGGTCACTTCCACGCCGCTAATGTCCGCTACGACCGACTTTTTGTCCACACTTCCGATCGTACCATTGACACTGACTTCTTTCTTCAGATCTTTTTTCTCCACAGCAGCTGTATTATACATCGGCTCTGCCGCTGCCAGCGCCGCTTTTGCTTTTGCATTAAAATACGAAACCGCGCCAATGATCACGACAAGAACCAGTACGATAATCACTACTTTCTTCTTTGTTGGTTTGAATACTGCCTTCATTCCTCTTAAATCCTCTCTCTTATTCTGTTCTGATTTTGTATATTCTTTAAATTTTTTAATTTTTATACAAAAAATATCCTAAACTATTTTTCTTAAACGCGCTTTGGCAATTTCTTAAAATTTTCTTAAATTTTTAAATTTTTCATTCCCACAAACAGCGGGTTTGCGATCTTCTGTAACTAATTTGTTACTAATAAAGGCGGTTTTAGAACAGCCTTTTTCGCTCTTCCCGCGCCTTTTTGTGGCTGTTTTGTGAAATTCTTTTTTCTTATTTTTACAATATAAAAGTTATAACGCATAAAAGCTGGAAGGATTTCTCCCTCCGGCTTGTCCGCATTAAATTCCGAGCATGGCAGCCCACGTTTCTGGCGTCACTCTTCCATCTGTTCCATCCTCGCCGATTGTGATTCCGACGTGCTTTTTGTAGTCAAGAGTTGCAAGATATGTACCGGCATTAAATTCTCCAGACAAGTTCCCTGCTCGTCCATCCTCGCCCAGATCATACCCGCAGCCTGCAAGCAGTTTCTGCCATAATAAAACTGCATTACCTTTCATTCCTCCGCCTAAAATTGGTACTTCAAACATGTATACATCCTCCCTTTTCTCCTCTTTTTCGGTCGGCTTTGCTTCTGCCGCTTTGATCTCTGGCTGTTTTGCGGGTGCAGTAGTAACCGGCGTATTAAACAACGCCACCTCTGCCGCTCTACGCTGCACCAGTCCCGGCAAAACTTGTCCAGCAGCACGGCGGTACTGCGGCATGGCCGCCGCAATCTGCGCAAGCGTGCGTCCGTTGTCACATAAACTCTTGAGCCACTTCGGTCCCAAGTTAAAAACAAATGATACCAATGCATCAAATTGATTCTGGTTGAGCTGTTCAGTCTGTGGCACATAAGCCGGATTATTAACATAGCTTCCAAACTTTCGGCAATCCGCCTGGAAAAAAGCTTCCGCCTGCGCCTGCGTGATCCGCATCCCTGCATATACGCCAGATGTATGACCATATCCGATGGTCCATACTCCCGCGGAGCATTTATAGGCTGTCAAACGACAGCCCTCAAAACGCTTAATGAGTGCAATCCCTGCTGCACTGATGATTCTATTTGCCATGATTACTCCTCCTTACACTCTTCACACTCCGGCAGACCCGCAATAGATGTCAGCATAGATGCAATTCCGGTTACAATCGTTGTCTGGATCAAAATACTCCATGCAGTTTCGTTAAAAGCACCAATCACAAGCATACCACCTGCTGTCTGTGCCATAGTCTTTACTGCGCGGATCCCCGCTCTTTTGAACCACTCCTTTGTGCTTACACTCGGTTTTAAAACACAATTCTTAAACATACTCTTCACCCTTTTAACCTTTCTTATAAAATATTCAGTTCCTGCTTACTTAAATACGCCAATTTCCACCGCGTAGATAAAAAATCCCACCAGTGCTGTGGCAAATGTGCCGATCAGCGCATTAATGGATTTTGTCTGCTTTTCCAACGATGCACAGAGGGTGTCTACCCTTGCATCCGTCACCGCTACGCCCTTTTCCATCGTCCGGAGACGTTCCGCATGATCGTTAAGCCGATCCTCTGTCGTTTCAAACTGTTTTTTGATGTACTCTTCACTTAATGGCATAATCTCAACTCCTTACTTCTCATATTCTTCGCCGGTGATCTCTGCGTAGTCCTCTTCGGTCAGCCTCCCGATGCTGACAAGATATGCAAGTCTCTCTTTGCTCCAATATTTGGGATAGTTCTTCTCAGCCAATTCCTTTACATTCACGTTATCACCTCCTCATTTTACAGCTCCACGCCTGTTACTGCCGCCAGATATTCCACATCCGCCGCAGCCTGTTTTGCCACTTCCAGTGCTGACTTTTTTTTCAGTCGGACACTATATGTATACGTTCCGTCAGTGTTTTTCCGCGCCACCACTTCATCATCAAGGACTGTGTACCCGGTATACCGCATCTTCTTTTTCTCATTCTCCAGGATCACCGTGCTGTCGTCCGTCAAATCCTCAAAAACTTTGACTGCGGTCTCCATCTGATCGGCGCTTTTAAATGTGACACACAAGATTTCTTCATTATCCAATCGTCCCATCTGTGCTCCAAGGCCTACCGGCTCAAGCTCTTTCCCATTCACATACATTTTTAACATGTCTTTTACTTCCTCCCTTTCAGTTCTTCGATTTCTCTATTCAGGATTTGCACCATTCCGATCAAGTACGGTACAAATGCTGTCGCATTTACGCCCGGCAATGTTTTATTTCCCATATCCCCCAAAAGCTCATTAAACTCTTCTTCATTCCATTCCTCCGGTATTTCTACCGCTTCCGGTATGATGTTCTCTATCTCGTCAACAATTACGCCAACGACGTCTTTCTTATCGTTGCCAAAGCCCGGTCTGTAATCAAAGCTTTCTATTGGTACTTCAAGGATTTTTCTGATCCTTTCGTCCAACGCCTTGGAGATGTTTTCTTTCGCCCCGCGATACGAATCATGTACAAGCGATCCGCCATAATGGACATTGAGACACTGCACATCCATGTTGCTGGTAGCTTCTGCATTTACCACGTTCAACAGCCGTCCAAACACGTTTACATTTTTCGTGTTTCCCGATGATTTTAAGTGCAACTCGTCATTCGATTTTATCAATCTAAACCAGTAAATCCCATGGTTTCCACTCGTAGAAAGATCCGCATTAACAATCACGTTCCCTGTTACCGTACCACCTGTCAGCTTTAGGCACTTATCTGCCCTTGCCTGCGCGTCTGTCTGGATATCCGCAAAATGTTTCCCATCCACAGTATCCGCATTACCTGCAGACGTGGCAGATTTAACAGATTTATCTTTGTCTGCTGTATTGTCACATTTTCCAAGCCCAACCTGTGCTTTTGTAACACCATGCGGATTCTTTTTATCCCCAATATGATCTATCAATGCCTTTACAGCCTTTTTCAGTTTTCCCCACGCTGTGGTATATTTTTCCCCGCTGGTCAACTCTTCGAGGTCTTTTACTTCCTCATAGGTCGGAGCACTGAATTTCTTGTCCAATGCCTCCATGTCTTCCTGCGTGGCGTAAACCCCGCTCGGAAATGTATACTGGAAAAGGATCTTATCGCAGTTCTGGATCTGCAGATAGTTTTCATAGATCAACGTTACGGGTGCGGTATCGTGATCCGGGAAGTAATCTGCCTTTTCCGCGATAGTGATCGCTACCAGCTTTTCTTCTCCATCTGCCAGCTTGCCATAAATCCCAATCTCCCGGATGTAATATCCAACCAATGTCTCATCGTTATTGATGCGGCTCTGGATTTTCAGGTTGTTATCATCGATCACCGAGACCTTTGTCACATCAAACACCTGTTTTGGATCCTTTAATGCAACAATCGCAGTCAGCTCTTCTCCGGTGTATTCTCCGGCTCCGACTGCGATTTGTGTGAACGTGATAGCAGTATCTGTCAGCATTGCATCTGCAAGCATAGCCAGTCCTGCTGTTGTTATTACTGATTTTTTAAACTCCGCCACTTTCTCTCCCTCCTTATTTTACCGTTAAAAACATTACTGTTACCGGTGGCGACAGCCCGGCTTTCGCCTCTGCTTTCGTTGTTGCTCCAAAATTGATATGCTCCAGATGCGACCTTGCATTTTTGACGCCATCGATCATCTTCCGGAATTTTTCAAACGCCTCTTCTGTCCTTGTCTCAGGTATGCTGAGTGAGAATGTCCCCGGCGCGCCACCTGTCTCAAACCACTCATGTACTTCTCCAGTCCCGAATATATACCGGATCATTTTTTCCACTGCCTCCGGTGTCCCTGCCTTCGAATAAATATACAGTGCGTTTTTAACAATCTGTCTTTTGTTTTCAATCGGAAGTGCCTGATCGTAGTATTGAGCCCGCAGTTCCGCTGCAAGAACATCCACAATTTTTTCCGGCAGATCATCTATCGCCGCATAAATCATTGATTGCGACACCTTTTCCAGGATCCTTTTCTGGCTCAATTTAATTGCATAGCTGATTGCCTGTACCTCTGGCTGTCCCGCCAAATTGAGCGGCAGAATATCTTTGATCTCACTGTCGGCCAAACTAATCATATTCAATCCCTCCATATGTCACTGTTTTTGTTCCAATCTGCGGTATCGCCGTCTTTTCAACAACCGTATGCACCGGTTCGTTGATTTCCACACGTCGAGCACCCGCCGCCACGATCAGGTGCGTCAAATAGGATGGATTGATATCTTTTCCTATCTTACTGTTTTGCCACAGGATATAGCTTTCGATCGCATCCTGGACTTTTTTCTGTATCTCCAGCGCAACCGCCTTTTGTGCGTCTGCAATATAGTAAGTCAGGTCTATGTTGTATGTGACTGTATCCGGTGCCAGCACCTTCACTTTGTCGGTCAGCGGCCGCCTGTCGCGCGCGCTCAGATATTCTGTTACACTGGTGATCAGCTCTTCGCTTGGCAGCTTTCCTCCCTGCACGGACAACCGTACCTCAACTTCTGTCGGTGCTGGTGAGGATACATATACATCCTCGATCAACGGATTTGCCGCTTTCGCATAATACGCATATGCATCTGCCGGTCCCGCCACCGAATAGGCAGACGGTGCGTGATATACCCTGTCTGCCAGATGGTCATCCGTCTCCTCATCCGCGCCTCCGGCAGTCTCCTTTATATTTGTTGCGGTATCAACAAAGGGAATGGTATCTACCATCCTGCTTATCTCGCCCGGCAAATATCCATTCCCTTTTTCCCCCAGTTCTGTACACTGTGCCTGGATGGCCACAGTTTCTTGTCCTGCCTTAATCTCACCAACTTCTGTTGTTGCAAACACGATTCCATTTCCGGATACTTTTGTGCCGACCGGAATCGTGATCGCTGATGGCATCACATCGTCCATTGCAAAACGCAGCGTAGTCATGGCATATGCTCCCTTATCCCTTTGGACACCTCTAAGCGCCGCCACCTGATCCAAAAATGATCCCCTGGAATATTTCAACAGATTCATTTTTGCCGCATTATCAAGATGCATATACATCTGATAGTGCTGTAACGTCACTGCATACAGGATCAACCGGTATGGATTTGAAAGCGATAGCTCTATGTCTTTTCCGGTTATTTCCCGATACTTTGTGGTAAAATCACTAATCATCTGGTTTTGCAGATCCTCCAGTGTCAGTCCATCTATAAAGCTGACATCCGGTATGTTTTTGATTGTATCTTCCATTTATGTCTCCTTCCCCCGCTCCAGGTATATGACCGGTGTCACTTTCCCGGATTTCTGGTCAGATTCAAACGTCACCTGTCGTACAAACACTCTCGGCTCATACTTTTCTGTCTTTGTCATGATCTCCACTGCATACTGGTTTTGCAGAACCGGCATTGTTTCGCCTAAGAAATCTCCTTTAATTCCAAACTCCCGATCAAGCGGCATCGTTCCAGCCCGCGTGGAATACAATGTCTTTAAGCCAAGTTCTATGTCCTTATCCAAATCAAAATCTGCTTTTATTTTTGCCTCATTCAGATCCATTTAATATTCCTCCACCGTCAGCGTTATTTTGCATTCATAAAGTAATCCATTCCTGTATATCGTGTTCCATGCTTCGCTGATCTTTGTAATCTTGTAATAAATACCATTGCCAAACCCGACACGCCTCCCGCCTATGACCAGCATCTCGACCGCGCCTGACTTGACCTGATACTCCAACAGATCCAGCATCAGGCGCGGATTGATACCATGCGCCATCGACAGTATGATGTCAAATGTCATGCTGCTGAGATCCCAACCGATGTACTCGCTCTCTGCTTTTGACAGGATTCCCTCATGCGTACTCCATTTCCCGGAAACCTCTCTCTGAAAATTTGAAAACGTAAACATATAGCTGTCTGACACCGCAAAATTCATGTACGGTCCAAATGATCCAATCACCGTGGCCGGCATCCAGTTCTCCTGATTGTATGCTGCTAAATCCGCCGCATCATTCGCCTCGCTCATCCTAATCTCCTTCCAGCAATCCCGCCACCTTACTTAACGCCACACTCTTTTCGCCCAGTTCAAAGATAATGTCGTTTTCCGTGGCTGTGACTGCGCAACGATCATTAAACCTCTTATAGTAAATCCCTTTTCCTGACTTCTCCGGTGGGTTCATCTCATTGTGCATTGTTCCAAGCGCAACCGTTCCTCCATCGCCCTCGATCACAAATACCTGCTCACCTTTTTTTGGCATCCGGTACTCACCGTTTGCGATGTACGGCATGTTTTTTGACACCTTGTCACTCCCGGCATACGCCACGCGGACCATACCTTTTCCATAATCAACATTCGATATATACGCTATCTTTGCGCCCATCCCTATCACCTACGCTTCTATCCTCTGCTCTATTTTTTGCAGCTCCAATGTCATTTTGTAGCTCCCGCCAAGCGAATGTGTCACCTGGCTTACAAAATATTTCCCATCCATAATTCCAAATCCATACAGCTTTATATTCGACGTCGCAACAAGTTTTTTCGGAAGCTTCAGCGAGCACGACATTGTAGTGCATCCTCTGTTACTCGCATTCAGCTTTTCTACTGTGATCCGTTGTGCATCCTGCAAGCTGTCCGCCTCCTCGCTGACTTCTAGTACACGCTCTTCTGATCCGATCGTAAAATCATACGTTTCTCCTGACTCCGAATTGGTATAGCTGTAATGCGCACCCGTATACGAATCAAGCAACGACGTGTTCCAGCTCCAGGAGTCAAAGTCACTCTCCACCAGCTGCATGACCGGATTCTTTGCCTCATACGCCTTATACTGGTACAGCACGATTTTCTGCGAATAAACCTTCATCGCAAATCCATACTTTTCCGCAAGCTCGCTTAAAAAACTGCTGTCCGATCTTTTTTCCTGCTCTACATGAGATATGGATATCTCTTCACCGTCATATATCAATGGCAGTGCATAGTTGGCCGCCACATCTGTCGCCACCTGTTTCAGAGTGGTGTTATTCCAACTTTTTTCTCTTTCCTTAGATTTCCAGTTTGTGTCAACCGGGGCAGATTGGGCGCCGATCGTTCCGATCAGCGGTCGTCCGGAAAGCCCGATCTCGTCTACCACGAAATCTCCACAATCCAGGAACTTTTCTTCCACTCCGTTTTCCCTATGCATGATAACAGCTTCGATCCTGTCCCCTTTTCTCAGCGCATATGTCACCATCCAGCGATAATCAAGATTATTGACCTTTGCAGATATGGCGTCACTGCTGCCCGCCGCGTAATCCGTGTAGGAAAACTGCTCAATCTTATCCGAAAAAGTTTTATCCGGACCATCTCTCCAGATTCCAATGCCTACGCTATATTTTCTCGGTTCCATCAACGCCTCCACTCCGGAAGATTGACATCCTCCTTCTGCTGTGTTTCGATTTCTGGTGTGCTTAAAACCGTACCGGCAGAAAATACAAAAATGTCTATTTTATCCAAATTATTTTTCATGAGCTGTTCGGTGTACTTTTCATCACCGTACACTTCTTTCGCGATCACATCCCACGTCTGGTTCTGTCTGGTTGTATACTGTTCTGCCATATCCTCCTCCTAAAACGTAAGCCTTTTATTTTCCCGGATGTACTGTCCCATCATCTTTTTAAAATCTTCAAATGACATTTTCACCGCATCCTGGACTTCCAATTTTGAGGTATCTCCCTCAAAATGATAAACCGGAGAAAAAATGATCTGCACTGTCTGCGCATCTGCTTCTTTTTCCGGGCTTCCCGATCCGGATACTGTTGGTCGGAAAGTCTTGTCCTCTTTCGATTCCGCTCCGCTCGGCACTCCAAGCAGCAAGCCTGCCTGCTCCCACAGGGATACCGCACGCTTTGATCCATCCAACGGGATAAGTGCCTCGCTATTACCCGCTTCGGCGTACCAACCAACCTGTGGCGTGTCAAAAATTCCTCCTACCGCATTTCTTTGCAGTCCGCTCCTCATTTTTCCGGATGTGTTTTTGCTTCCGGAATTTTTAGTCCTTGTTTTGGTTGTGGTCTTTGTTGTGGTCTTGCTTGTGCTTTTACTTCTGCCAGAACTGCTTCTCGATGATGCTCCTACCCAATCCAGACTCTGCGATTGATAATTTGCAATGGCTTTATCGCTCAACATTGGGGCTACATCCGATGTTGCCTCTACATCATACCTCGTGCGAACCGGAATATTAACATCAAATCCTACCCCAAATATTCCCATAATGTCCTGTTGTATAGTCTGTTTCAAATCCGAAAAGGTTTTCTGCGTCTCTCGTTTCACGTTTTCTGCGGCTGCCGTCATTGCATTATTCAATGGATCCGGTATAAAAATACCTGCATCCACCATTGCCTGATAAATATTCTCCTTGTCTGAACTATTTGTAATTGCATCTGTCAGATACATATACATAGCATCCGCATCTCCGGCAAGCATTCCTAACATCTCTGCATTGGTAAGCCCTTCACTTAGTGCTTGCGGAAATTCCATTCCCGCTTCAATGTACTGACTTCGCAGACTTTCCATTTGCTCGACATTCGGCTCCATATATTTATATAGATCCGCAAGCGCATCCTTCGTTGCCTGATCCAGTCCGTTACCTTCCGTCAGATCACGGAAAAGTCCATCCCAACTCACAGAACTTGGATAATCAATAACTTCCTGCAATGCAAATGCTGTTTTTCCCTGCAATTCCGGTAATGCCCTGGTAAGTTCATCGCTGTACTGTTCTGATATTCTCTGTACTTCATAGCTTAATGCATTTCCTGCAGATTCACTAAGTTGTTGAAGATACTCTCCATTCGCCTGTGTTTTATTTACATTAAATTCATCCCGTGTAATCCATCCACTATCTAACTCCCTGTGGTACTCTGACAGCGCTTCCTGATATGCTCCTTCGTATGTTTTTGCATCATTTGCGCCAATCTCAGCAATTTTTTCCTGTAAATTTTTGAAAGAATCTGCATCCAATTCTCCTGCAAACTCAATATCCAACGCATCGTAAGCGGCTTTTGATTTGCTGTCAGCAAGCATTGCCTCCATTTGCGCAATCTGAGCTTGCAGTTCCTGAATTTCTTTTACTTCATCAATATCAAGAAATCCGTCCTCAAATGCACTGTTTACCGCGCCTTGTAGCTGTGTCCCTAAATTTTGCAGTGTTTCATAATTACTGTTATAAAACTCATTCGTCTTATTTCGAATTGCCTCTCCTGTCGCATCATCCGTTGTAAACAATTCCATATTCATATTTACTGCATACTGCTTTTGCAGTAGAAGATCCTGTGTCTGTTTTACATAAGACTCAATATTTTGCTGATACTCGGACTTTTCATCATCCGTCAGCGTCAGCCCAATACCAACCTCCCATTCTGTTTTATTCAGTGCTTCGACCGTATCATCAATAGACTGCGATAAAGAATCTACTTTTTGAAATTCTTCTAATGACTGACTTATTTTTCCAAATGAATCCGTCCGTACAATCCGCTGTGCCACATCCTCCAGCTCTTCCATTGACAACGTAATGTCGCCAAAGTGTTCGCTGAGATTCGCATTTTTCAACTCTTTTCTGGTTTCTTTTATTTCGGTTCTGATCGCGGAAAAAGCTCCGATCCCGACACCAATCGCAGAGATAGCAAGTGTCCAGGGATTCGCTTTCATTGCAAGATTCATTGCTTGGATCGCGCCTGTAACTTCTTTGATTTTTGAAACGATCTTAAACGATACCAGTGTAGTTCCAATCCCCACCAGAGTCGATTTCATGATATCCGGATGATCTGCAAGCCATTCTCCTGTCGTAATCAGCGGCTCTGATATTTCTTTTATTTCTCTTCCCGCTTCTTTTGCCTCGCGGACAAAGGTCGGAAGCTTCTGGTTGAGATTATCAAATGTGTCACTTAATATTCCTGTGCTTTCCAGATACTCCCTTGCGTTATTCACATAGCTCGTTGCAAGCTGTGTCCCGCTTCTCAGTAGTGGGTTCATGTCATCAAACGCTGATATCCCCAGTCCTTCTGCAGCACTTGCGAAAAGTGTGGCATCGCCTTTCAGATTATCGATTCGGATCTGTGCCATTTTTTCTGCGGCACCGGTGCAGTTATTGATCGACTCCGCCAGCTTATTTACATCAGCATCACTCGCATTTACTACCGCAAGCAGTCCAGACATTGCCTCCTGGCCGGCAAGTGCCGACGCAACCTGCGTCTTTTCTTCATCCGATAATCCGGCAAATCCATTTCTCAGGTCAGATACAACCTCATTCAGTGATTTCATTTTGCCATCGATCGTGAGCTCAACACCTACACGTTTCATTGCTGCTGCCACATCATCTGTCGGTCTTACCATTCGCGACAATATCGCACGCAGTGATGTACCCGCCTGGCTCGCCTTTATACCCGAGTTTGCCATTAAACCAATGACTTCCGCTGTGTCTTCAACGCTGTATTTCATTGCTCCGGCCACTGGCGCTACATATTTAAACGTCTCTCCCATCATAGAGACATTGGTGTTTGCATTACTGGATGCCGCTGCAAGGACGTCCGCAAAGTGACCTGAGTCTGCCGCCGAAAGCCCAAATGCGGTAAGCGCGTCTGTGACGATATCTGATACTGCGCCCAAATCTTCACCCGATGCCGCCGCAAGGTTCATAATGCCGCCGATACCATTGACCATATCCTGCGTCTTCCAGCCTGCCATTGCCATGTATTCCATGGCTTCTCCCGCCTGCGAAGCCGAAAACACGGTGGTAGCTCCCATCTCTTTCGCTTTATCGCCTAAGGTCTTCATGTCCTCTGCCGATGCCATAGATATCGCCTGTACCGTAGACATCTGCGCTTCGTAGGACGATCCTACTTTCACCGCATATGCTCCAGCCGCAGACGCGGCAGTGAGCCCGGCGGCGGAAATCTTCGCAGTCAGTTCCAGTGCCTCTTTCGCGACACTGCTGATACGTTCCATTCCGCCGTTTACGGTATCAAACGCACTTGACATCTGCTGTCTTATTGACTGGTTTGATGAGATCGCGTCTCTCGTGATCTTCCGCAGTTCACGCCTGGTCATACCCATGGCATTACCAAACGATTTCTCCATCTCTCCGGCGATCTTTATCGCAATCTCATACTCTTTACCGCCGTTTTTTCCCAAGCTCCGATACCTCCCTAATCAGATCCGCCAGATCAAAAACGGACAGGCCTGACAAATAGTCAATTCCTGTCCGTAAGCGGATCGATAGTGTTATTATTGTTTTTTTTACAATGTCCGCGTCACCGGGTGTTAAGCCGGACTGTAGAAAAAACGCAGCATCCGTCCGCGGATCCGGATCGCATCATACGGTTTTAATGCCTCGAAGAACTCAATCGGCATGTTTGTTACCCTGGCCGCCATAAAAAGCGCATATGGCAGATCCATCTCCTCGTCCATATTGCTAAACCCGATCCGCCTCATGTATCTGGATGCGTCAATCATATCCTGCGCAGTCAGATCCTCCATGCCGCTCAGGTCCAGTTTTTCATAGGTCTGTCCTTCAAACTTATAGGCTCTTGACAGTACCAGGTCTGTCTCCTTCTGTTCCATTGCTGTTTCTTCGATTTTAGTTTCTTTCTTTTCTTCGCTCATGTTGTCCTCCTTAGCACATGTTTCTGGTCGGTGCCAGCATATCTTTTCCATCTACTTTAAATTTAGGGTTAAGCTTATCTATCTCAAGCATCTTTTCTCCCTCAAGTTCTATCATAAAGTACAACAGTTCCAGCGTTACAGAACTTCCCATCTGTTCTGCTCCTTTCACCTTTCCCGGTGTCATGGATGCCATCTTTCCCCGTACCACAATGCGCATCTGCTGCATCTTGGCGGCCGCCGTTTCTGTGTCCATGGTCTGGATTGCACCTCGCAAAGTAAGATCTACTGCATCAAGCTGATTGCACAGTTTGAAATATCCCTTTGTAATTGTCAAAAATGGAATTGTGATCTTCATACTTTCCATCTGTCCCAGCACCGGTTCCTCGATATCTCCAAGGATTCCGGCTCCATTGACTGTCGTCGTTTTCGAGTTGATCTCCGGGAGTGATACTTCTCCTGTTAATCCAATCAACCTGTTGCCTGCGTTGTATACATTAAACTGGTTAATAACTGACGGATAATCCATATCTTAGTTTCCTCCTTCAAATTCCGCTTCGAGCATGCTTGTGTCAAACTCAAGCGTATTAGTGATATACTCCATTGGTGTATATGGAGCCAGTTTCTGTGTGAACTCAATGTTCCCTTCGATGAGATCTTCTGTGTCAACCTGCGATGCATCAAATGAGATGCTTGCTCCCGCACATTTCCCCTGCGCCGCAAGGCTATTCCCTTTGATATTTTCCGTGTCCACCAGAGCCTCAATCTTTTTGATCGTTGCCGGACTGTCAATATACTCATGGTAGTCCAGAATGAAACGATTTCCCCACCATGAAAAGAATCTCCGGCATCCAATCCGGCGGTCTTTGACATCTGTTACGCGCGGATACGCGGATGTATTATTGCCCCAGGTATAGATTTTTCCGGCGAAATTATTTACCGTCACGACACCGATCGCATTCAGCTCATTCGCCTGCATCTCATCCAGTGTCACTTCCGTACCGTCTTCCAGTACCGCCGCTGTGGCCCCAATATCCTGATTGGATGCCGAGATCGCAACCACATCATCATTGGCCATATCATTTGCGGCTAATTTTGCAGCATATAACGCGCTGTAAGCGAATTTGCGGTCTCCTACTGCGATCATTGGCCACAGCACCGCGGCATCTTCGCTGTCAAATCCACACGCTTCTTTCTCCTTGGCGACATCCTCATACTTCGTTGCCTTCGCGGTGCTAATGTCAATCACCGCGAAAGCGCGGAATAAACCATTAACCTCTTTACATTTGGAGATCAACGCTGCACCTACATTTGCGTCTTTTGACCATCCCGGCGCGATCAACAGCCCCGGCACAAGCCCTGTGCTTGGGAACACCTGACGGATGCACGCCATACCAGTCTCTTTTCCCGTAACTGCATCATATCCGCCAATGATGTCCTGCGCAGTCACCTTTTCCGGAGCGATCCTGTCTCCAGATACTTTAAGCGTAGTTGCCGCGCCTGCAGATCCTGATTCCAACAGCGAAATCACAACATATCCATCCTCATCGAATGTGGCAATGTAATCCGTTCCACTCTTTAACTCTGCGTCCTCTTTTTTTACCACGAGGGCTTTCATCAGCATCCCGCTTTTCTTTAACGTAGCCTGTCTGTTTTCGACCTTGACCTCCTGCTCCGTGACCGCTTCTTTGTGGCGCGCCGGATCCAGTACATTGATTAACACGATCGGTGCCACGCTAAACTGCTTAAAGCTCGCATAAATACTCTGCGAGATCGTGTATTTTTCATAGTCTTCCGCGTACCCCATCTTCTTTACAGCCTCTTCGTAGCTTCTCACCGCAATCGGTTTGTTGACCGCCTTTTCCGGATCATCTAACAGATTGATCGGTGATGTACCGATCACCACTGCGATCCCCGATGTTCCTTCCTTGGGCTTCACGGTCTCTGTCGGATTTTCATTGATCTTAATACCATGCTTGTACATTACAGTTCTCCTTTCATTTTTTCATAAAAAATCGAGCGCGCCGAATTAACATCTCTCAGTTCTTTTTTCACTGCTGCCATTTGCGACGTCGCAACGATCAGTTCCTTTGCGATCGGGTGTGCCTCCAGATACGCCTTTACTTTTTCTGGATACCCGTTGGTAAACACCGTTCCCTCCTGCATTACATTTTTAATTGACGGTCCCATGTAAACGACCGATTCCGTTTTTACATTTGACCGGTCAGCAGGCTTTACTACCTGTTCTGCCGTTTTCACTGCCTGTTCTTTCCCTTTTGCCTCGCTCATGCGTAAATGCTCTCCTCTCTCTCAATTTTAAAAATCTGGAATCTCATGCTCATACCTCCAAAATAATACGGATAGGCATCCTCGCTATCCAAAGCCCAGCTGATCTTTCCAATCTGCCTAAAGCATTTGAGCATATTGTTTTTTTCAAACCGTTCTGTGATCCGCTGCATCACGCCCAGCACATGTCTTTTCCCATCGTTCATTTTATCCGCCTTCCGGATTCCAATGTACAGTGTCACATCCGCAACGTTCTCCGCCATCTCCTGTGATGCGGATCCTGAATCCAACGTCACCACGATGTATGGAAACGGCTCTTCCTCATCGTCATACTTCTGGTACGGTAGAGAAAACTCAAACACATTCATTTTTACAGCTTTTGCATCTTCATCCTCAAAGTACAGCTCCCCTGTGACTTTTCTCAGCTCTTCTGCAAGTTCTTTTACTAACTCGATCGGTGTCATTTAGTTCCTCCCAAAACTGCTCCAATATGTTCTTCCAACTTTTTGTAAAGCGTCTGCTGCAGATCCACATCTCCTTTGTCATATGCCTGCCCGATCATCTGCGGCACGGACGGAGACAGCTTCTTTTCCAGCTTTTCCCAGTGTTTATTTTTCTTTTTTGCCGCTCGCATATACTTTCCGTGCGCTCTTTCCACCACAGCTACATGTCCGCTTTTAAACCTCACCACAAATGCATCATACAGCCTCTCCATACCGCCGCTTCTCAGCACCTTGGCTCTGACCATCTTTCTGGTTCCCGGTGTCATGTTTGACACTTTAAAGTCCCCCAGTTCCGTAGCCTCGCCTTTTGCTTTCAGCGTTGCCTCTACTTTTCCAACTGTTGCATTTTCTATTGAGATCTGCTCTCTGATGCCCTTTGCGTTATACTTTTTACTCGCATAGCGCTTTTGGACTTCTTTGGCCAGCTCTTTTCTGGCTTCTTTGGCGCTTGCATTTACAACCTTTTTTAATTCATTCGGTGTTTTTTCCTGTACTTCCTGGAGTTTTTTATCAATTTCATTGATCTTTTCCTCCGGGATTCTAACCTCAATCATGCCTTCGCCGCCTCCAGTGATATCGAATAGATGCCATCCTCATTGATTGCATCTGTGACAACATAGCTTTTCCTGTCAAGCAGCATCACGCCTCCAAGCTTTGGCATTCCGCCAAGATCCTCCGCCTGGATGTAAAAAAGCAGGCGCTTTTTAAAAACGCCCGCCATACTTATATCTCTTCTTTTTTCACGTTCTACCAGTTCATTTGTGTCGATGATAATCACTTTTTCTTCCCCATCGACCAGATGGGTTTCCCCAAACTCGTCAAAATTCAAAAATATTTCTTTTGTATCCTGTTGAACCAGCTCTTTAAACGTCATGCTTCGGCACCTTTCCCACCAGGTTCTCTCCTGACGGCGGAATGGCAATCCCCGGAAGTCCCGCCGTTGCAGAAGCTCTTTTTGCCCGTGTTCTTTTAACCGGTTCCACGTTTTCCACTGCGGATCCCGCGTTTATCCACTCTTTCACCGGTCCATCATCCGGGAGCTCATCTCCCGGATAATACTGCTTGTTGTTATATAAAATTTCTTTAATCGCTATCGCCATACACTTTACCCCAACAGTTTTACGAGGATTTCTGTTTCGCCGGCTTTTGCCGCAGACGCCGCATAGCCAGCCGGTGTGTTTCCGGCTGCGGTCGTTGTGATCTGCTCTCCGTCAAAATACACAAGGGCTCCCATTGCAGCTTCATCTTCCGCTTTCTTCGGGATCTCAAAGACTCCCTCCACGATCAGGCTTCCTTTGTCTCCCGGTGCAATGCTGGTTCCCGCAATCCCGATTCTGGTCGAGATCGCGATCACTGTGTTTTCCGGGATTACACTTGTTGTGCTGTTTTCGTAATCAAGCGCTTCGCCACGCTGCCAAAACTCTGCTTTCGTCATTTACCTTCGCCTCCTATTCCAACGGTGCTTTGATCTTGATTCCAGGATTCATCACTGCACCTCTCCAGTCCATCACTGTAATACCCCAGTCAAGATATACGTCCCATACGAATCCAAGCTGCCCCGGTGTTTCCATTCTGCGGATCTGTGGGATCTCATTTCCATTTAAGTAATCGACCTCGACAAAGTCTGTATCCGACTTGTCGCCAATCAAAAACCACGGAATTGCTCCATCTCCTCCAAGCGCATTCAGCGTAGGATCCTCAATGACTTCAATCGATTCCTTGTAGCGATACAGTGGGTTGACTGCCTGTGTGTTTCCGGATGTATTTACCACCGGCGACCAGAAAAGCTCATACATCTCAAATCCATATCCAATGGGCACAACGATGTATGCTGGTCTGACAATAATTGCCTCTCCAAACTCATCTTTCTGCATCTGCAGTGCCATAAACATGGTCTGTACCGCTTCTTTTGTGATTCCGGTTCCTTTTGCAAGTACGTTTTTGTGTATGTCTTTATCAAACAGCTTTTTTCCATCGTAAATAGTCGGATTCCCCACCATGATCTCATAGCACTGCGTATTCTGCGTCTTTCTCGCGCTGGCTGCATATTTTGCCGGGACTTTCGAAAGGAAATCAATATCATCATTGATAAACGCCTGACGTGACATCGTAAACTGGCGCCCATACGTTTTCAGTTTTCTTGCCGGGCGTTTCGCATCCTTCGGAGTATCATGTACTAACTCTCCGCCTTCCTTAACTTCCATAAATTTTCCTGCCGGTCCTGCCAGATAATTGTTGTCATGTGTTTTAAAGTCTTTCAGGGTTCCTTTTTTAGTCCACTTGTCAAACGTAACTGCTACTGTCCTGTGTCCCTCCACATACGCTTTGTTGATCGCAGCATCCATAATCGCCGGAAAAGCATTTGTCGGATTAAAGTACGCTCTCTGTGAAATCAATGTCTGGTAAACATCATCTGCTGATCTTCTTGACATATTCTGTCCATCTCCGGATCTTTCAAGGCACTCAATCGCCAGATCACGAAGTCCCATACCCATAAGGCTTCTTGCGCCTTCCTCCGGCTTTTCGATTTCTACTCCGCCTCTCATAACCATTGCATCCGCCGCAGCTCTGACAAACTTGTCCTGCTCATCCACCGTTACATCAGCTCTTCCTCTCTGATCGATCGGTCCGTTTTCTTTTTTCAACTTGTCCAGGATTGCTGCTCTTACCGCATCCACGGTACTACCATTTTTGATATACCCTTCCGCTTCTGTTCCAAAATCCCGGCATAACTGGCTGATGTCTGCCACTCTCTGCCGTTCTTCCTGGATACCTTTCTGCCGTTCTTCCCCTGACGTTGGCTCTTCGCTTTTCTCATAATTCCTGATCGCGGTGGTCAGTTCATCAAATTCTCTCTTTTCTTCCTCGTTCAAATCTCTTCCCGCTTTTTTGGCCACGTCCACAAGTTCCTGCTGACGCGCCAGCATTGCTTCTAAATTCATCTTTTTCCTCCTGCTCTGTTTTTGTTGATCTGCAACTGTTTTTCATATAGCCCCAACAGTCCTGATGGCTTTTCCATTTGTCTGCCGACGCCAACCGTGGCATCCGCCGGGACTGATACGATTGAGATCTCGTATGGCGTCCATTTTCGTGCTATCCGGCACGGTCCCCTGAACCGTCCGTCCGCCGACTCCTTGTTACTTAACACCTCTTCCCAGGCATCTACCACATATCCTACGGATACACCTTTTAATGTTCCGCTTTTAACTTTCTGGTAAATTTTTTCCGCGTCCTCATCGGTGTCAAATTCGATTTCCGCTTTTCCTCTGTTGTTTTCCGTCCAGACACGGTTTACTTTTGCGATTACAGCATCCCGGTTGTGATTAAAAAGCACACATCCGATTTCCTGCAGTCTGGTTAAGTCCATGCATCCTTCCCCGTGATCGAGGATTTCTACACCCCAGTACCGCGTATACGGCTCCTCGCTCGAAAAGCTCAGTTCGAATTTTCTTTCGTTTCCTTTGCCTTCCAATGCCCTGATGCCTGCGTTATACTCCCGTATCATTGGTCTGTCCGTTGTACTGCTGCCCATAGATTACACCTCCCATCTCTACTCCTTTTTCTTTTCCATATTGGATTACATCTGCCATCTGCTCGATTTGCTCCCGCCAGTCTTTTCCGTTTTCTGCAGAAATCTGCTGGAACGTCTTCTGTCCTGTCTGCAGTGCTGTCTTATTTGCCGAACTCTCCTTCAATGGATCGATCCAACGTTTTGGTGTCTGGAACCATTCATGCTCCAGATATTCTTCTTTGTTCTGCCAGAAGTCTTTTATATCAAACAGTCCAGATAACACTCCGGATATGACAAATGTCTCATATATTTCGTCCATGATTTCCTGCAAAAGTTCTTTATCTTTTGCGTAAGTCATGTCATCCTCGATCATACTTTGACGTGCGGATGAGTAATTGGTCTGTGACATATCCCGGCTTGTTGCCTCATACGACAGTCCCTGACCCGCTCCAATCAGATGCTGCATTGTTTTTATATGATTCGTTGCATCATCTGACTGTCCGCCCGGATTGACTGTCTCCACTTCCTCTCCCGGATTCAGTTCTTTAATCATTCCAGGTACAAGCATTTTTCCGTTATAGTTGTACTGATCGCCGGTGCTGTTAAGTCCACGCCCTATCCCGCCGCCTGGCGCTATTTTTTTGATGAACACCGACAAGCACGCCATAATTCTCTGTTTTACGGATACGGCAGTTATAAATTCATTCGTATCCCGGATTCTGGTCATTGTTGTTGTCATGTCTGATATTTCGCGAACCTGCGATGGTCTTTTTTTTGTAAAATAGAAGATCATGTCTTTAGCTGGGATATAAATCGGATCGGCAATCGAAAATCCATCTACGGAATACTGTCTAATCCAGTACCCCTCCGGTCGATTATACCCATTGTACTCAATTCCACCAACCACCTTATTTCCCTGTTTTCGTGGCGTCATCTGCGCCGATTCAAGTTCATCCACTTCGATTAGTTGTAACTTAAATGGCACCACGCCACCACTCGTATAAGTCTTATGTATCAGCACCCCACCATCCACCTTTTTGCGCTGGACACACATCCGGAGCATCTGATTAAAGCTCTGCTGATTTGTAACATCACAATTCTGCTTCTTTATCCACTGTTTCCAGTATTTTTCTAATTGGTTATTTGTTTTTTCATCCGGCGTCCTAGCCTGCAATGTGTACCCGCCGCCTACTACGTTCCGTTCAAACGCTCCTACTACTGCATTCATCATATCCGAGTTGCGTTCCAGATCTCTTGCGCGTGCACGGATAATGTCACGTTCGCTCCGATCTGTCATCTCCCCCGACTGATTCACGGCTCGCCAGTTCGCGTTGAGCCGTCCCTGGTCTCCGGCATCATAATTCCGTACCTCATCCAGGCTAATCCGCCATGCCTCCCGCATATATGCGGCTTTGGGCGACACAAACCCAATCAGATTGTCAAGCCAACTCATTTATCTACCTCCAAATATAGCCACATAAGTGTTATCCAGTAAACTGCCGTTTTTGTCATTCACCTGCGCCTGCAATTCATTCCGCAGCTCGCGCAGCATACCGAGATCTGCTCTTGTAAGCGATCTACTGCCGATTTTATACGACTGTCCACCCACCAGCACTGTAGTCATTGCCTTATTCACTTCTTTCAACATGTCGTTTGGGCTTAAATTTTCAAAATCTGCCATTTACAACCACCTCTCATTCGCATTGATCCAATTTTCCTCCGGGCTTTCTGTCTGTTTTTCCTGTTTCGACTCCTCCTGTTGCAGATGCATATAGCGGATGCCTCGGATATCCCCAGCCGCCATGGCATATACTTCTGCGTCCAGATAGTGATTCTCCGCATGAGACCTCTTTACTTCCCATTTTTGCGTCATTTTTCCATTTTTTCGCACGCTCACTTTATGCTCCGCAGTCACCTGCTGTGCGTATTCTAAATCGCATCCCTTGTATACCATCCATGCACCGCGTCCATTCTGGCGCCTCATGCGCCCTGCGATCATGTCCTTATACTTGTCTGTGTCTACGATCACAAGCTGCATTCCATACGCTTTGGATCCCTCTTTGTCAATTTTGCTGATTCGGTAATATGTTGCCATTTCATGTGATGACCCTTTCACTGGTACCGCCCAGTCCGAATTATTCACACAAAAATCATACACATTGTCTGTGTCGTTTCCAGAATCGACAAGTGCCAGTTCCACTATCATCTGCGTTCCATCCGCTTTTTTATACACGGCATTCATGACATCTTCAATTTCGCGCCACGACAGCGCCTGACCATGTGCTATATTCTGACTCGTCAGGAAATCTCCAAATGCCCGAATCGTCCAGTACATACAGTTTTCCTGCACATCCACTCCGCCTGTCAGCAATTTCGCATAATCTGGTACGACAAATTCTTCCAGATCCGTCTGGCGTTCCTTCACGGTGTCTTCTGTTGTTTTCAGTTTGGTGTCTTCCCATGGTTCCGCGAGCCAAGAATTGACAAAGTTCTGCAACTTTTCCGGATCATCCTTGCACTGCAGGAACTCTTTTACTATATCGCCCCACGTCAAAAACCTGCTGTACAGTGCATTTATCCAAAACGACACCGACTGTGGCTTTCCTACACATTTCTTATGCTCATCCTGCCACTCTCCTTTTCGTAGGATCTTGATCTTCTGCTTATCCGTTATTTCGCAGCCACATTCTTGGCATACATATACTGCTTTCTTTGCACGCTCATCTGCTGCGAGTTCTTCCCCTGATGGAAAATGTATCTGTTTCCATTTCAGATCAATCATTTCTCCACAATGTGGGCACGGTACTTTATAGATACGCTGTACGTCTGCTTTTTCATGTAACTGCCAAACGTAATTGGTCTTTAGCGTCGGCGTTGAGCATGTATATATCTTCTTCGAGTATGTAAATGTTCGAGTTCTTTCTTTTGCCAGATTGTAAGGTGAGGCTTCTTTTTTGCTCGCCCCACCGATTTTGTCTATCTCGTCAAAAAACAGGTATTTTATTGCTTTTGATGCAAGTTTTGACGGCGATCCGGCACTGCGCAGGTAAATGGTCATTCCACGGAACTTTAGGTTGAGTTCGTTAGATGCCCTCTCTAAATATTTGTTTTTTATTTCTTCTGTTTTGAGCAGCGACGGTCTTAATCTGTCCCTTGACGTATCTTTTGCAAGCTCATCTGTCGGATATACGATCATTGCCGGTGCTGGATCCTCAGATATGATCCAGCCCAGCATGTTTAGCATGGCTTCTGTCCCACCGACCTGCGTCGGCTTGCAAAAATTGATCTCCTGAATATATGGATCGTTGATTGCATCCATGATACCTATCAGATACGGTGTTATCTCATTTGACCAACGGCCTTTAAAATTACTGGAACTGTCCAAGATCCTGTATTTTTCCGCCCACTCGCTAACCTTTAGCTTTTCCGGTATTTTCAGCACGTTTCGCAAGGTTTTGATGAAAAGCTTTCTTGTGCGCTGCCGCGACCGTATTTTTTCAGATGTCGGCATCTTCTTCATCCTCTTCGTCTTCAAAAATTCCTATGCTGTTTTTGTCAATTTTTTCCGGATCATACTCCGACAGTTCTTCCAGTGTTTCAAATATTTCCTTTTCGAGTACCTCTGATATTCTGTTAATGTCGTCCTCACCCACAATTAGTGGCGCTACCTTCTGCGGTATTGACAGCAGCCGGCTTTTAAAGCTCATCAGCATGTTTGTCAAATATTCCTCAACATCTCCTGCCTCATGCAGTTCTCTTCTTAGCCTTCTCAGTTTCAGAATTGATATTTTTTTCTTGATCTGCTCATGCTCCGCCTGCTCTCTCTCTTTGTTGTAAGTTGCACCCCCTCTGGCTTCCCCTTTTGCTTTAAAGGCAATATACTCCGGAACGCATTTTTCGAGCCTGTACTTTTTCTGTTTTTTTCCATCAATAACCTCGCGCTCAAAAAGCCCGTGAACGTTTGTTAATTCGCGGACTTGGCGAGTTGAAATGTTCAGAATCTCTGCAAGTTGTTTTTGCGTCGCGTCCATCGTATTCTCACCACCTGTTTCTCGTCTCCAAAAGCGGAAGGAAGTCACTACTTTTTTTTTAATTTTTCAAGTGACTTTGTGCGCCTCGCCAGCCCCGCATAGGGGGTGGGTCTCAGAAGTACCTTGAAGCTCCCGCTTTGTACAAAAAAAGGACGAGTTGGCTTTTCTTTGCCCTTCGTCCTTTTTTTCATGCTACCATAATAGCACACCTGTCTGTCACCTTGTGTAACCACTTTTATTTTTTTAATCTTTTTTATACTTCACCATAAACTCCGCTGTCACTGCTGCATCCTCTCCTTCCAGCAGATTTTTAATTTCATACCGCTGGTATACATTCTGCCGTCTCCTTTTCCTGTGACGTAAAATATTCTTTCTCAAGGATTGCTCGCACTTTCTTGAAGTGTATCAGCTCCTGTATTCCGCGATTCAGGTACTGATAGCAGCTTTTTCGGGACATATGCTCTCTGCTTGCAATCTGCTCCATACGTTCTACATCTATGTATTTACATTCTAAGATTCTGCGTTCCAGCGTTTCTTTCCCCAGATAGTCCATAATTTCCATGACTTCTAACATGCATTTAGCTTCCAGGTTCTTTTCATCCAGAATTCGCTCCTCTATATCCGCCATTCGTAGCATGAAACTTGCAGACTTGTCCGATATGGTATTGGTCCTGCTATGAGGTGTAGGTTTGTAGCCGCACCCTCCGATTGGCGTATCCATCTCCTCCTGTATACTCCAAAGTCTTTTTTCCAGTTGGTTTTTTCTCGCGCGGGCATCTGCATACCTTCCCAGGTACTCTTTCAGCGTTTTTTTGTAATCCTCTTCCGTCATCGTCAATATCCTCCCTCATTTTTTCTCAACCCTTATCTGCAATTTGCTTTTTCACTGCTGCATCGATTTTTATCATTCTATCCGTTTCTCCCTCCGGTCTTTCCTTGAATTTCACCTTTTGACCGCATACCGGGCAGCATGTCCAGCCTTTCTCAACATGTATTCCGCACTTTCTGTTCGGGCATCTCCATTCCTCTTGCGCGCTGCCGCCAAGCACTGTGTACCCTATAAATTCCGCTACTCGTCTTATATTTTTCATAGCTAACCCCTTTCTTTCGGTGCTTTCGACGTTCTTCTTTTTGCGATCCCAAGTATTTTTTCCGCACAATCTTCGCATATGTCCAGCTGCTTCCAATCTCGCCACCCTTCCCTGTTCCACATTTTTTCCCGTTTTTTGCATTTATATTTTTTTGTCGCTTCGTTTTTTTCG
>OIYG01000030.1_pt1 | contig 149833 bp, 139 predicted proteins | sample 1587861 | NCBI WGS metagenome assembly OIYG01 (sample SAMN03283272) | human gut metagenome | biome: human-associated habitat; material: feces | host: Homo sapiens | place: Peru | collected 2012 | reverse complement strand
GATGGAAAATATACATTAATATTGACTAGCACAGCAGAAAATACCAGTATTGATGGTAAAGACCAGAAAATTATAAAATTCAATGTTGCAGAAGGAGAAACTACAGTTAAATTATCTGAATTAACAAAAGGAATTGTACCATTCAATGGGAAAAATGAATTTTCACATTGGGGAAGTTTTTCTGGTGAAAAAGCTAACGAAGAAATAGCAATAACTGAATTTAGCTGGAGTGGCGATTTTGAAGGCCAGCCATATACAAATGGGTTGACTCTTTATGCAAGATTTTCTGAGAAGCCATTACAAGGAACAGGTACATACTATTTAACACTTGACCCATTTGCAGGTAAAGTAAATGGACAAAGCATTATAAAATTAACAAGTAAAAGTACTGAATTTAAAACAGTTGACTTAACAAAATATACACCAGTAAGAGAAGGATACACATTTAAAGGTTGGGATTTAGACGGAAAAATTGTAACTTCTATTGATTCTAGCTGTTTTGCTAATAGTGATTGTGTAACAGTAACGGCTACATATACTCAAGATACTTTTAAAGGAGATGGAATTGTAGTAGTACTAAACGCCAACGGTGGTACAATTGATGGTAAAACATCTAACAAATATGACTATCTAGGTGGTGGCAATTCTGGAACATCTATGTCACTTTTGCCATACACACCTGTAAGAGAAGGATATACTTTTAGTGGTTGGAATACTAAAAAAGACGGCAGTGGAAAAAATTATAAATACTTATACTGGAGACAATGGGACAAAAATAATACTTCTGATGCTGAAAGAGATACTTTAATAACAGAAGAAAGTGGTTATGAGAGATATAAAAATCTTACTTTGTATGCTTCTTGGACTAAAAATGCTGACGATACAGTAAAAGAAATTAAAAGCACAGGTAAGACTGATGGAAGTATAACTTTTGAAAATGGAGTAAACAGCAATTATACACTAGACATTAAAGAGGTAGAAGTATCTAAAGATTTAAGCTCTAAGAGTGTTAAATATTTAGTAGATATAAACGTGTTAAATGCAGGAACTGTAGTACCTATGCAAAATACTAAAATGACAATTAAAATTAAACTTCCTAGCGATTTAAAAGGTTTTGATAAATACCAAGTAGTTTATGTTAAAGACGGAAAAATAGAAGAGACAATTGAAACTAAAATAGAGGGGGATTATTTAGTATTTAATACTACTCACTTAAGTGAATATGGTATTGTTGCTACAAGAACACGTGATATAACTCCAGCAACTGGTGTTATGCAAGATGTTGGTAAATATTTTGCAGTAGTATCTAGTGCAATTCTTGCATTAGGAGCAATAGTTATTATTAAAAAGAAAGCAAATTAAACTATATAAATTGAATGAATAGACGGGTTTTTTATAACCTGTCTATTTTTTGGAAAAATTTACTTTAATTTAGTGTTGGCAAGTAATATACATCTGTGATATAATAACATATGTTTGTTATATATTTTGGGGGTATTTATGAACGATAAAATTATAATAAAAGGAGCAAAAGAGAATAACTTAAAAAATGTAGATTTGGAGATTCCTAGAAATACTCTTACTGTATTTACGGGACTATCTGGTTCTGGAAAAACTTCACTTGCATTTGATACTATATATGCAGAGGGACAAAGAAGATATGTTGAAAGTCTATCTTCATATGCAAGACAGTTTTTAGGAATGATGGAAAAGCCAGACGTTGAATCAATAGAGGGCCTATCTCCAGCCATAGCTATAGACCAAAAGACCACATCAAAAAATCCTCGTTCTACTATTGGAACGGTTACAGAAATTTATGATTACTTACGTTTGCTTTATGCAAGAGTAGGAGTTCCATATTGTCCAAAATGTGGCAAAAAGATATCTATGCAAACAGTTGACCAAATAGTAGACCAAATATTAGAAGAAGAACAAGGCACAAAGTTAATTATAATGGCACCAGTTGTTCGCGGTAAAAAAGGAGAACATACTAAAATACTAGAACAAGCAATAAAAAACGGATATACGAGAGCAAGAATAGATGGTAATATGTATGAACTATCTGAAGAGTTACCAGAATTAGATAAAGCCAAATCACATAATATCGAAATAGTTGTAGATAGAGTAATTATTTCTGAAAACATTAGAACAAGAATTGCAGATTCTGTGGAGCTTGCAATGAAAGAGGCAGACAAACTTGTTTTAGTAGATATATTGGATAAAGAAGAGGTATTGTTTTCTGGAAATTATTCATGTCCAGACTGTGGAATATCTATGGAAGAATTATCTCCTAGAATGTTTTCATTTAATACACCATTTGGTGCATGTCCTGCATGTACAGGAGTAGGAGAACTTTTAAAGATAGATCCAGATAGAATTATTCCAGACAAAACCAAAACTATATCTGATCCAACGCTAATTAAAGCTTGGGGAGGAAATACAATGGATTCGGCCACACAGATGTATATTAAAGGACTTTGTAAGCATTATAAAATAAAGCTGGATACAAAGTATTCTAAACTTCCAGAAAGTTTTAAGAACGTATTACTTTATGGTAGCAAAAATGAGATGATTAAGTTTGAATACAAATCTAAAACATTTTCTAGGAATTTTGAAGCACCATTTGAAGGTGTTTGCAACATACTAGAAAGAAGATATAATGAAACTAAATCTATGCTTCAAAAAGAGATATATGCAGGTTTTATGAACACTATTCCATGTGAAGTGTGCCATGGTGCAAGACTAAAAGATATTGTACTTGCAGTTCGTGTTGGTAAGCTTAACATTTACGAGTTAACTTGTATGTCTATTACAGATATAAAGAAGTACTTAAATGACCTTAAACTATCCGAGAAAAATCGTTTAATAGCGGAACAAATATTAAAAGAAATAAATTCAAGATTGCAATTTTTAATAGATGTAGGACTAGACTATTTGACCTTAGCTAGAAGTGCAGGCACATTGTCTGGTGGAGAATCTCAAAGAATTAGACTTGCTACTCAAATTGGCTCTGGCTTAACAGGTGTGCTATATATACTAGATGAGCCAAGTATAGGGTTGCATCAAAGAGATAACGATAAGCTTTTAGCATCACTTAAAAAGATGAGAGATTTAGGAAACACTTTAATTGTTGTAGAACATGACGAAGATACAATGCGTGCAGCAGACTATCTTGTAGATATTGGTCCAAGAGCGGGAATTCATGGCGGACAGGTAGTAGCATGTGGTACACCAGATGAGGTTGCTGCTTGTGAAAACAGTATAACGGGAAAATATTTAAGCGGTAAACTTAAAATTGATGTACCTGAAAAACGTAGGAATGGTAATGGACATGAAATTAAAATTGTTAAAGCTGCTGAAAATAACTTGAAAAACATAGATGTAACGATACCTTTAGGTGTTATGACATGTGTTACTGGTGTTTCTGGTTCTGGAAAAAGTTCATTAGTAAACGAAGTATTGTATAAAGCATCAGCTGCATTTGCAAACGGTGCAAGACATAAGGCTGGAAAACATAAAGAAATTTTAGGCTTGGAAAATATAGATAAAGTAATAAATATTGACCAATCTCCTATAGGAAGAACTCCAAGGTCAAATACCGCAACATATACTGGTATTTTCGATTTAATACGTGACTTGTATGCTCTAACTCCGGAAGCTAAAGCACGTGGATACGAAAAAGGAAGATTTAGCTTTAATGTTGCAGGTGGTAGATGTGAGGCTTGCCAAGGAGATGGAATTATTAAAATCGAAATGCATTTCTTGCCAGATATATATGTACCTTGTGAGGTATGTAAAGGGAAAAGATATAACAAAGAGACATTGGAAGTTAAGTATAAAGGTAAGAGCATAAGTGATGTGTTAAATATGACAGTAGAGGAAGCACTAGATTTCTTTAAGAATATAACTAAAATTAGAAATAAGTTGCAAACACTTTATGATGTTGGTCTAGGTTATATAAAAATAGGGCAGTCTTCTACAACGTTATCTGGTGGTGAAGCACAAAGAGTAAAACTTGCAACGGAATTATCTAAAACATCTACTGGAAAAACACTATACATTTTAGATGAGCCTACTACTGGACTTCACACTGATGATGTTAAAAATTTAATTTCAATGTTAAATAGACTTGTAGATAATGGAAATACTGCAGTAATAATAGAACATAATTTAGATGTTATAAAAAGTGCAGACTACATTATAGACCTAGGACCTGAAGGTGGTGCAAAAGGCGGAGAAGTAATTGCTACGGGCACTCCAGAAGAGGTTGCAAAAGTAGAGAAAAGTTACACAGGACAATTTTTGAAGAAAATTTTAAAATAGTGAATACAAAAAATAAAATAGATAAAAATATATACAGGTGATTTAAATGTTTTTCTGTATATATTTTTTTATAATAGGTGCATTTATGGGTTGGATATTAGAATGTGTTTTTAAAGCTACAACTAAAAACTTTACAAGAGCACCAGGAATATTGTATGGCCCATTCTGTATATTGTATGGAATTGGTACAGTTATATTGTCTACAGTAATACCAATGATTACTGGAAATATAATATTGCAATTTTTATTGAGTGCAATCATACTTACATTTTGTGAGTATGTTACATATGTAATGTTACAGAAAATGTATGGCATAGCACTTTGGGATTATTCAGATATGCGATTTGCAATAAATGAAAAGGTCTGCCTTGAATTCGCAGCTATTTGGGGAATTCTAGGTGTATTTTATATTAAAATGTTATTACCAGTTTTAAGAGGAGTTTTCTTTAGTATAAGTGGGGCTATACCAAACCTTATAATTTTATGTACATTTACTTTTATTTCTTTAGATTTGTTGTATACCAATAGTAGATTAATAAATAGAAAAGTTACACTTTATATAAAGTAACTACATTAACTGGTGAACAGTGCCAACAACTTGACAAGTAGACATAAAAATGATATAATAACAATTGTGAGGTAGATAAGTCCATAATTTAATAATATGTGGAGGACTAAAAAATGAGTAAGAACCTTAATGTTGAAAATCGCAATGAAAGTATCATCAGAGAAATTAGAAATGGAGCTTCGTGGGAGGATCTTGAAAGAAAGTTCAAAATTGGACGCACTCATATGCAGCTTTGCTTGAGAAAGCATTATAAGCAGCCTTTGCGTTACAATTTGATACTTGTAAAAGCAAGAGAAAATTCAAAGAACAAGGAATCTGTCATTCATGTTGCAGAGACCGGAGCTTTGGTTGCTCGTCCCTCGTTGCTGTATAAGAAGCAGAGAGTATTTGTGCCGGACTTTTGTAGAAATGAAATTAAGAGTATTGCCACTAAAACAGGTGAAAGCTATGATAAGCTTTTGACAAACCCTAAGATTTGCTGGACCAATATTTCGTGGGAACGTATTAAAACGTTAGCGGATACTGAGTTCAAACCGAGAACCATCGGTGTTGCAGCATTTTGTTGTGCAATGGCCAAGCGCAACAAAGACAAGAAAATAAAATTCTATACCAATAGTTATTTTATTTCTGAACTTATCACAGCACAGGCAATGCCTAACGTAGAAGTCGTTAGAGTCTAAAAAGTAAGCACCAGACTTATCTGAACTCACACAAAAAAACAGAACCTAAAATTTAGGTTCTGTTTTTTTAATATATTAGTTGAAAAAATATATTTTAGTGGTATAATTATTTTACATTGGGGTGTCGCCAAGCGGTAAGGCAATCGGCTCTGACCCGATCATGCGTAGGTTCGAATCCTACTACCCCAGCCAGAATACAAAGTGATGTATAATAGGGCATGCAATTAAACCAAAATTGTATGTCCTATTGCTTTTAATATTTTAATATAAGTATTTTAAATATTTGACATATTTGATATAATACTTGTATAAAAAGTGGGAGTGATTATTGTGAAAGTTTTAATTCTTTATGCTAAAGTAGGAAATGGACATCTTAAGGCTTCAGAAGCTATAAGAGATGAGATAAAAAGTAAATATCCAGATTGTACAGTGTTTTTTGAAGATGGACTAGAGTATTCAGGAGCACTTACAAATAAAATGATAATTAAAGGATATAAAAATCTTGTAAAATACATGCCGGGAACGTATGGGAAAATGTATTATAGCTCAGATACTAAAGAAAGAAGTATGATTGATGAAGCATACAAAATTATAAATAGATATCTTACTATAAGACTTAAGAAAATGATAAGACAGACAGCACCAGATGTTATAATTTCTACACATCCGTTTATTACACGTATGTGTTCATATTTGAAAAGAAAAAAGAAAACACCAGCACGTCTTATGACTATACTTACAGATTATGGAGTGCATAATATGTGGGTAGATAATTCAGAGTATATAGATAAAATTTGTGTTGCAACAAATGAAATGAAAGAAGACTGTATAGAAGAATATGATTTAAAACCAGATAAAGTAGAAGTTACGGGTATACCATGTTCTGAAAGGTTTTTGAAACCACTGAATAAGGAAGAAACATTAAATGAGTTGGGGCTCAAGGATAAGATTACATTTTTGTTCTTTGCAGGTGGTGGATTAGGTTTAGGCGATTCACAGGATATATTTGAAGATATGCTTAAGTCTAAGAAAGATTTTCAGTTAGTTGTTGTATCAGGAAAGAATGAAAAGCAAAAAGAAAGATTTGAAAGAATGGCAAAAGATTACGATAGAAAAGTAGTTATATTAGGCTATACGGATAAAGTACCTGAGTTAATGAATATAGCTACTGCAGTAATAACAAAACCAGGTGGACTTACTTCGACAGAGTGTTTAGTAATGAGAAAGCCAATGCTAATAATAAACCCAATTCCTGGTCAAGAAGAGCAAAATGCTGTGTATTTTTCAAATAATGGAACAGCTTTAATAATAAATGAAGCTACAAAGTTATCTCATGTAATAGAAATAATAGTAAACAAACCAAAAAGAGTTGAACAAATGAAAGAAATGTGTAACGACTTAAGAAAGCCTAATGCAGCATCTCAGGTTGCAAGCATTGCAAAAAGATTAGCAGAAGATGTGGACTAATATAGAAAGGGTATAAGTGAATTGAAAAGGGGTAATGAGGCAAAAAGTATAGCTTTTGTTACTTTGCGGTTGTAAAGTAAATCAATACGAAACAGATAAATTAAAAGAACAAGCAGAGACAGCTGGATATAAAATACTGGACTTTGATGACGTAGCAGACGTATATTGTATAAATTCATGCTCTGTTACTAATATGAGCCAGAGAAAATCTCGTCAAATGGTTGGACATGCAAGGCATAAAAATCCAGATGCAATTATAGCAATGGTTGGTTGTGCAGTTGAAAGTGTTAAGGATAGTTTAAGCGAACTTAATGCAGATATATTGATAGGAAACAAAGATAAAGAGAATTTTATAGATATTTTAGATAGTTATATAGATAACAACGAAAAGAAAATAGTTGTTCAGGATATATCTAAAGATAAGACATATTCCGAAAAACAGCTTCTTACAAAAGCGTACGATGTAAGAGAAGCAGTGAAGATAGAAGATGGGTGCAATAACTTTTGTTCATATTGTATTATTCCATATCTAAGAGGTAGAGTAAGGAGTAAATTGTATGTTGAGATTGAACAGGAAGTAAACCCCTTGATTAAACAAGGTGTAAAAGAAATTGTTCTAGTTGGGATTGAAGTTGCTTCTTACGGCAAAGATTTGGGAGATATTTCTCTAATAGATGTAATAGAAAATTTAAATGGTATAGATGGGCTGGAAAGATTACGTCTAAGTTCTTTAGAGCCTAGATATTTGACTGAGGAAAATATTTATAGAATGTCTAAATGTGAAAAGTTATGTGATTACTTTCATATATCTATGCAAAGTGGGTCAACAGATACATTAAAAAGGATGAACAGAAAATATGACAAGCATCTTTTAATAGAAGTTACAAATAATTTAAGAAAGTATTTCCCTGATTGTTATATAGCAGCTGATTGTATAGTTGGTTTCCCTGGTGAAACAGAAGATGAATTTGGCGAGACTAAGAAAACTATATCTGAAATGAATTTAAGTGATATGCATGTGTTTAAGTATTCTAAAAGAGCATATACAAGAGCTGCTAAAATGGAAGATCAAATAGATGGAAATATTAAAAAGAAACGAAGCGAAGAGCTAATAAGTATAGCCGCTAATAATAAGCAAAAGTTCCTTAACAAATATATTGGTTGTGTTAAGAAAGTTTTGTTTGAAAGCTATGAAAATGGTTTTTTACAAGGATATACAAGTAATTATATAAAAGTTGATGTGAAGGGGGATAGCAAACTATGTGGAACAATACAAGACGTGGCTTTAACCTCATTAGATGGAGAAACAATGCAAGGCAGTCTCGTGCAGTAAAAAATAAATCAATAGGGATAATAGCAAGTATATTTACTGTATTTTTACTATTTACAATAACAATAGTGTACTTTAAAGTTAAGCCTTCAAGTAGTGAAAATGGTTTTAAAGATAGTGATGTAAGTCAGGCTTCAAATAGCTATGTCAATATATACAATGACAATGCTAAGGAAGATGAACCACAAAAAGAAGATGATTCTCCTAAAAATAACAATAATGAGAATACTAGTACAGAGAAAGTTTTTTCATTTGTGGCTTTGGGTGAAGTGATGATGGGTGAAAGTGATAATGCAAATTATGTCTTGTCTTTTAAAGATGTTTCACAGATAGCTCAAGAAGCAGATTATACAGTTACTAGCCTTACTACTAACATAGTTAATTTGGATAAAATTGAAGATCCTAAGAGCAAATATATTGTAACTAAGAATATTTTAAAAGCTTTTAATGCATTGGGGATAGATGGAGTTAATATTGCTAGTGACCATATGTTAGATTTTGGTAAAAATATATTTAATGGAACTAAGACGATTTTATCTGACGCAAAGTTGGATATAATTGGAATTCAAGATGATATAATATATGCTGAACATGATGGTATAAAGGTAGCGTTTATAGGGGTATCTAATGAAATAATAGGTAGTTATTCTAGTTTTACAGATGCTGGTATTTGGGTGTATGATAATTATATGACAAGAATCAAAACCGCTATAAAAAGGGCAAAAGAAAGTGCAGATACAGTTGTAATAATGACTCATTTGGGTTCTGAAAATAGCCATGAAGTTACTAGTGTTATGACTTGGTTTTATCATGAGTTAGTAAATGCAGGCGCTGATTTAATACTTGGAAATCACGCACTAGGGGTGTATCCGATAGAAATGTATAAAAACGTACCTATTATATATAGTTTGGGATATTTCATGCATGATACAACTTATGATATAGGAAAAAAGTCTGGTATATTTAAGTTTACCATCGATGTGAAAGGAAAAATTAGAAGTTTAGAATTTACACCGACATATATAACAGAAAATGGGGTTAAATTGTATTCAGAATATAACAGCAGTGATGCTTTAGAATTTATGAAGTACGTAGCTAATTATAATAATTCAAGTGCAAATAATTATGATGTTAGTTTTAATAACAAAAATATGATTATTAAGTTTAAATAAATATACAAAATATTAAAAAATACCTTTAAAAGTTCAAGCATTTGGTATAAAATTTTGGAAAATAAGGAGAAAAATATCTAATGGAAAATAATGTAAAGGGGACCTTCTAAATAGTTATTTTCAAGGACAAGTTATATTGACCTATGCTTTGCATACGTTATAAAAAGAAGTTACCAACTTAATTAGTGGTAACTTCTTTGTTTGTGGTTGTTTCTTCTAAAATAGAAGTACAATTTGGACATCTTGTTGCTTCAATGTTTATACTAGATTTACAATAAGGGCATGTTTTAGTAGTTACAGGTGCTGGTGCAGGTTCAGCTTTGTGAGAGTCACGTATTCTATTAACAACTACTTTTAAAAATATAAATACAACTATTGCAACAAGTAAAAAGTCTATAACATTTGTTAAAAATGAACCATAGTTAATCGTTGCAACTCCAGCTTCTTTAGCTGCCTCAATGCTTTCATAGTGATTGCCATCGAGTGCTAAGAAAAATCTATTGAAATCTACTTTATTTGTGAATACACTAAGAGCAGGAGTAATTATTTCTGATACAAGAGAATTTACTATTTTAGTAAATGCTGTACCTATAATTACACCGACAGACATATCTATAATATTTCCTTTGAATGCAAATGTTTTAAATTCATCAGCTGTTTCTTTGGCTCTTTTTTTATTTTCTTTAGCCATTTTTTTAATCTTTTCTTCGTCAATTTTCTTCATTTTTCTACTCCTTGAATATAACAATATTTTACTACTTAGAAGTTTTTAAGTCAATATTTTTGTTTTTCAAACTTTTCTGACATATTTTTGTAATATAGTTGAAATATTTTGAGTTTCATTATATAATTTTGTCGTGTTACTAAGGAGGAAATATATGAAAACATTTATTAAAGTAATGGTAATCTTTATGGGGATAGTATTGGGTTCATATTTAGGAGAATTAGCCTTACAGGTTTCTTTTCTGAAATTTTTATCGTATGGTAAGGAGTTAGGACTAACAGATCCTATTGTTTTGGATTTGGGATTTTTAAAGTTAACATTTGGGTTCATGTGTAAACTAAATCTTGCTAGTATTTTAGGATTCGTGTTAGCGCTTTTCCTTGTAAGAAAGGTTGTAAAATAGTTGAAGAAAAATTCTCTTACGGTTAAAGAGCTGCCAATAGCGGATAGACCATATGAGAAATATTTAAAATACGGAGGAAGTGTAATGTCTGACTCTGAGTTGCTTGCACTTCTTATAAAGACTGGTACGAAAGATAATAATTGTTTAGAGTTGTCTAAACAGTTATTATCTAAACATCACTCGGGGTTAGCTGGATTTGAATATTTGAGTTCAGCATCGATTGATGAGCTTATGCAACATAATGGTATCGGTAAAATTAAAGCGGTTCAGATTAAAGCCATAGTTGAGCTGGCAAAAAGAATTGCAAACTCAGAGAGATATATAAACAAAATAACAACTCCAAAAGATGTGTATAATATTCTTGGAAGTGAAATGAGTACACTGGAAAAAGAAGAAATGAGAGTTGTTATACTAGATATTAAAAATACAGTGAAATCTATTGTAGTTCTAGCAAAAGGAGCTATAAATACAGTTTCGGTTTCTGCAAAAGAAGTGTTAACTGAACCAATTAAGCAAATGGCTTCAGGGATTATACTTGTTCATAATCACCCAAGTGGAGATAGTACACCAAGTAGGCAGGATATTATTTTTACTAAAAAAATATTCGAATTGGTTGCTCCATTTGATATCGAGCTTAAGGATCATATAGTGATAGGTAAAGAAAAATATGCAAGTATTAGAGAAATTGAACCAAAAATATTTATTGGAGGAAGGTTGTTATGAGTCTTTTTGTAAAAGATATAGGCGTGGATTTTGGCACCACAAAAACCATAATTTATCTTAAAGATAAAGGAGTTATGTTTTCTGGTCCAACAGTTGTAGCTATGAATGATTTGACAGGGGAAATTTTAGCAGTAGGAGATAGTGCTAAAGAACTGTTAGGTAGAACACCAGAAAATATATCTGCAATTAAACCAATAAAGTCAGGGGTAGTGTCAAACTTTAATGCGGCAGAAAAACTTTTAAAAAAATGTATTGATGATATACCAGGTAAATCTCTTTTTACTAAGGTAAGAATTCTACTTTGCGTACCATCAGATATTACTGATGTTGAACAAAAAGCTCTTGAAGAAATAGCATATAATGCAGGTGCCAAAGAAGTGTATACTATAGAAAAGTCCATTGCATCTGCTATTGGATCTGGTATAAATATTGATTCGCCTGAAGGAGTTATGGTATTAGATATAGGCGGAGGAACAACTGAAGTGGCTGTGCTTTCTATGGGTGGAGTTGTAGTTTCAAATTCAATAAAACAAGGCGGATCTACTATGGATAATGATATTATTGAATATATACGTGAAAAATATAACATATTAGTAGGGGATGTTGTTGCAGAGGAAATTAAGACAGAACTTGGAACGGCAATTACAATTATGGCTAGAGAAAAAATGCAAGTAAAAGGTAGAAATATTTTGACTGGTTTGCCTGATGTGTTGGAAGTTTCTACAGATGATGTAAGTTCTGCAATAACTGATGCATTAAAAGAAATAATAAAGCTAATTAACGTTACTATTGAAAAGACTCCTCCGGAGTTAGTTTCAGATATAACAAAAAATGGGATTTATGTTTGCGGAGGAGGAGCATACATAAAAGATATTGATAGACTTATTACTAATATGACTGGTATACCGGTTACTCTTGCAAATAATCCAACAGAATGTACTATAAAAGGAATAGAAAAAGTAATTAAGAATATTGAGTTAATGAGAAGAACGTCTAGAAGAAAATAAGGAGAAGATGGTAAAAACATGAATTATTTGGGCAATTCAAGAAAAGAAAAACGAAAAAAGAAAAATAAAGTAATTCAAGTTGTAATAATTATAATTGCAATTATAGTTTCTATATATTTATTAGCGAGTATGAATTTGCCTGTATTGTCTAATATATCTGGGGCTGTTGTAAATCGGAGTGAATGTAGTCGCAAGTACAGTAAAGGGAATTGTCAAAGATGGTACAAACTATTTTAAGGACATTGATAAAATTAACAAAGAAAATAAAGAATTAAAAGAAGAATTAAATGAAGCAAAATTAAAACTTGTTGAATCAGAACGAATAGAAATTGAAAATTCAGATTTAAGAGAAGCGTTAAAAATAGAGGAAAAATATAATCACTTTTCTAAACTGTATGCAAATATAGTACTTAGAGATTATTCTAATTGGAATGAGACGTTTGTCATCAATAAAGGAAAAAATGATGGCGTAAAAGAAAGACAGACTGTTATAAGCCCAGATGGACTAGTGGGTTTTGTATCACAAGTTACAGCTAATACAAGTGTAGTTACAACAATACTAGACCCTAATACTTCAGTTAGTGTTGAAATTTCAACAGTAAATGCACTAGCTTTGGCAAAAGGAGATTTTGACTTAAAAGAAAATAATCAAATGAAATTAACAAATTTACCAATAAGCACTGAACTTTCTGTTGGTGAAAAGGTGTATACTTCTGGAATAGGCACGATGTACGAAAAAGGACTGGTTATAGGAGAAATAGAAGAAGTAGTAAACTCCAAGAATAATGTAGATAGGTATGCTATAATAAAGCCATATGTGGATTTTAACTCTTTGGATTTTGTTGCAATAATTATAGATTAGAGGTATGGCCATGAGTGATGTAAGTAAAGTTTTTTTAATAGTTGCAATTGTTGTCATAGCTTTTGTACTGCAAATCTATGTTATAAATGATTTGACTTTATGGGGGATTAAAGCAAATATATTCTTAGTAATAGTCGTTGCTTTGTCTATTTGGATAAAACCAAATATTACAATACCTTTTGTTTTTGTAATAGGATTATTTAGTGATTTAATATTTACATATACAATAGGTAGAGGAATAGTTACATATTTAATAATTATGTTGTTAATTATGTATACGTCTAAGTTTTATAATAAACAGAACGCGGGTGTTATTATAGTAATAATGATAGTTGCAACAATATTTGCAGAATATATGTTTTGGATTTTTGATGGTATTAGATATGGAAATTTTCAAAATGTATTTAAAGTATTTGTTATGGCTTTAAAAGAGATAATTCTAAATGTTGCACTGCAAGTATTATGTATAAAAATGTTTTCAAAGTTATCTGAAAAATAAAGGGGGTACAAAAATGACTTTAAGAGAAAAGATTAATAGTTTTTTTAGTAATAGAAACCTTGTAATTAAAGTTATTCTTGTGCTCATTTGTTTAGTTTTTTTAATAAGACTTATAGAGCTTCAAATAGTTAATGGAGATGATTACAGAAAGTTATCTCAGAATAAAATGGTTAGAACAACAGCAAGTGTGGCTGCAAGAGGAACTATATATGATAGGAATGGAGTGATTCTTGCTAGTAGCAAAATTGGATATGATGTTGTTCTTTATGACACAAATATATCTACAAAAGAGTTAAATGAAATTTTGCTTAAGGTAGCAAACATTATAGAAAAAAATAAAGATAAAGTAGTAAGCAATTTACCTATGACTGTAAACGGATTTAACTTTGTATCAGATAATGCTAAGAAGACATTTTTAACTACATATGATTTTGATGAAAATGTATCGTTTGAAGAAGCGCTAAATAAACTTTGTAAAAGATATGAAATAGAGGATAATTTAAGTGTAGCTGAAAAACTTAAAATATTGAATTTAAGATATGAAATTACAAGAAACGGTTATTCATTGTTTACTTATGTTACAATAGCAACTAATGTGTCTTATGAAACAATGGCATATATTGAAGAAATAAAAAACGAGCTTGGTGGAATTGCTGTACTATCTTCACCTAAGAGATATTACAATTATGGAACAAGTTTAGCACATGTTTTAGGATATGTTTCTAGTATAAGTTCTGAAGAATATGCAAAGCTTAAAGAACAAGGATATTCTCAAAATAGCATTATTGGTAAAACGGGTATAGAGTATTTTTTAGAGAATTATTTAAAAGGAGAAAATGGAAAGATAAGAACTGAAGTAAATTCTTCTGGAAAGGCAACTTATGAATATGTATATAAGGAGTCTGTAAGCGGAAAAGATGTAACTCTTACAATAGACTATAGGCTACAGAAGATAGCAGAAAATGCGCTTGGAAACATGATAAAATCTCTTCAGACCGAAAAGGATGGCAAATATACTGATGCAAGCTCAGGGGCTGTTGTTATAACGAGTGTTAAAACAGGAGAAGTATTAGCACTAGTAAGTTATCCTTCATACAATCCTAACTTGTTTATTTCAGGTATATCGTATAGCGATTGGGAAAAAATTAACACTGATCCAAACATTCCAATGTTTAATAGAGCAACTCAAGGAACTTATCCTCCTGGTTCAACTTTTAAAATGTTATCTGCAATAGCTGGGCTTGAAACTGGAAAAATAACATCTAGTGAACTTATACAAGATACAGGAGTTTATCCATATAGCTATAACCCTGTATGTTGGATTTATACTGACTACCATAGGACTCATGGATATATAAATGTTTCTGACGCAATAAAAGTATCATGTAACTGTTATTTTTACGAAGTTGGTAGAAGAGTTGGAGTTAAAACATTAGTGCAATATGCTACTATGTTTGGTTTAAATAGTAAAACTGGTATAGAACTGACTGAAGCGGTGGGAACTATTGCCGGAACTCAAAATATTGATTGGTATTTAGGTGATACTTTGTCCGCTGCTATTGGACAGTCATATAATTCATTTACTCCTGTTGAACTTGTAAATTATATAGCAACACTGGCTAATGGCGGAACCTTAAATAGACTTACATTGATAAAGAAAGTAGGAGAAAACAACGAAATAAGTGATGATGAATTAAATCAATATATTGAAGAAAAAACAGGTGTAAAAATTAATCCTACTAAAATAGAATTAAAGGAAGATACATTAAATACTGTCTTATCTGGAATGGAACGTAGTTCTATGGAAACAGGCGGAGGAACGTATTATGTTTTTGGTAGAAATAATGTTGAGGTCGCAGGAAAAACAGGTACTGCAGAAGTTGCAACAGGTTCAGCAAATGCCTTATTTGGAGGGTATGCACCTATTAAAAATCCAGATATAGCAATAGTTATTGTAATTGAACATGGTGGTAGTGGATTAAATGCAGCTGTTGTTGCTAGAGACATAGTAAAAGAATATTACAATATTAGAAAACAAGAATCAAATATAAAATCTAACCAAGACATATCTAATCAAGAGATAAGTTTTTAGTTATAATTTAAAATAAATTACGCAAGATATATGTATGAAAAAGATAAAAAAATACATATATCTTGTTTTTGTATTGTTTATATTAAGTATATCTCTTGGATTGTCTGTAAATTATAACGAAATAGATTTTAGCTTCTTTCACAGGTTATATGCAACAGCAACGGATGAAAGTTCAATAAGTACAAAACAAAGTTCAACTAAAAATAATAATAAAGAAACTGAAAATAGTGATGATATGTTAGATTTACTTGCTAGAGTTATAAATGGTGAAGCTAGAGGAGAGCCATACCTTGGGCAAGTTGCAGTCGGAGCTGTTATAATGAATAGAGTAAAATCGTCTGAGTTTCCTAATACCATTGCAGGTGTAATATATCAAAAGGGACAATTTACGTGTGTGACTGATGGACAAATAGATAAACCTTTTGAGGATAAAGCTACTATTTATAAAGCAGCAAGAGAAGCAATGAATGGTAGTGATCCTACTAATGGTTGCTTGTACTTTTATGATCCAAGGTATACAAAAAGCAAATGGTTATTTTCACTTAAGACAGTTGTGACAATAGGAAATCACAGATTTGCAAATGAGGAATGATATGTTTTTAGAGAAGTTTGAAATAAATGTAAATAAAATAAAAGAAAAATTAGGAAGCAAAAGACTTCATGTTATATCCTTTTGTATTTTTGGAATTACTATGTTATTTGCACTTCAAATGGCAAATGTGTATGGAAGAAGCAAACAATCAAATAGTGATGTAAACAATAGAACATTATATAACATGATTGGAAATGTAAAAAATGCAGAGGTATTTATAGAAAAGGTTAGAGTAACAACAACTAAGCCTCAACAAATTTCATCATTTGTTGAGATATTAAGCCAGACAAATTTGGCTAAAGAGGCACTTGCAAATTTACCTGTTAATCAAAATAGTATGAATAACGTTTCTAAGTTTTTTACTCAGGTGGCAGATTTTAGTAAGTATGCAATAAAAAAATTAGCAACCGAAGAGCTAGATGATAAAGATTATGAAATACTAAAAAAAATAAATGAAGGTATGATTGCAGTTACAGATACATTAGATAGTATATATAACGAGATGTCAAAGGGAAGCATACGTTGGGATGAAGTCTCTAAAGTAGCAGATGATAAGCTTGAAAATAATAAAAATATACTAGTTCAAGGAGTAGAAGATATAAAAAACAATTTTGTGGAATATGAGGGACTAATATATGACGGAGCATATTCAAGCCACCTTGAAAGTACAACACCTAAGCTTATTCAAGGTTTAAAAGAAGTAACAATAACTGAGGCAAAGGATAAGGCAATTTCGTGTGTTAAAAGTAAATTTTTAAGTAACAATTTAAAAGAGCCTAAAATATATGATGTTCAGTATATAGGTCAAACTAGTGGTAAAATTGATTTGTATACATTTAAAGTAATACTTGAAAAAAATAGTAATGAAATAACGGTACAAATAACTAAATTTGGTGGTTTACTTTATTTAATGGTACAGGATAGAGCTGTCAAGGAAAAGAATATATCTGATGATGAAGCCAAAAAAATAGGTGAAAAGTATTTGAGTGACATAGGTATTATGAATATGAGTGCTACATATCTAATAGAACAAGAAAACATGGTTACCATAAACTATGCAAGTAATATGAATGGAGTAATTATATATACAGATTTAGTTAAAGTAAAAATTGCTCAAGATACAGGAGAAGTATGTTCTGTAGAATGTGGAGGATACATATTTAATCATCATGAAAGAGAAAATCTAACTCCTGTTACAACTAAAGAACGTGCTATGGCTGTACTAAACGAAGAAATAGATGTACAAAGTACAGGACTTGCAATAATACCAAATGATATTAACGAAGAGGTACTTACATATGAATTTAAAGGCAAAGTAGAAGAAAGAGAATACATTATATATATAAACGCTACTACCTTAGAAGAAGAGCAAGTTTTAATTATATTAAACACACCAGGCGGAAAACTTACTATGTAATTATACAAACACCTAATTCATAAAATGTGATTAGGTGTTTGTATGTTTGTTAATATTTGTGTAAATAAAATATTTAAGTCTAAATGGTTATATATAATAGTTGGCATAATAGTGCTTGTCTTTATTGTATTATTAAATTTTAAAATTGAAGTTATTTCTTTTGGAAAAAGATTAAAGAATATTGAGGTTATGTTGGATATGCCATATAGCGCAGAATACGATTTAACGGTTGTATCTAACAAAAATATAAATACATATTTTGTAAAAGAAACATATTCTAAAGACGAGCATATATTTGAGTATTTAGATAGTGTTGGAGAAAGAAGTTATATAATTGTAAAAGGTGATACAATAACAATAAAAAATGATGGACAAAAAAATATTTTTGAAAAGAAATTGGTAAATATAGATGAGTGTAGAATTAGTTATTCTAGTTTATCTAAAGCGTATAGTTATGTATTATCTGAGAAAAACAATTGTGATTGTGCCGTTAAAACGTATGAGAAAGATGATGTTATTAGTGTGTATTTTACACTTTGTGGTAAATCCCAAGAGGAGTTTTGTCTAAATAATATTTTGAAAGATGATTTTATTTCACAGATACAAGTGGAGTTTGATAAAAAAACAATGTATCCTAATATTATAAATATACTAGATAAAAACAAAAATGTATTAAATTGCATAGTATATACTAAGTTTGAATACAAGGAGTGAAACTAAATGAGAATCAGAAGAGGGGATATATTCTATGCAGATTTAAGTCCAGTTGTAGGGAGTGAACAAGATGGAATTCGTCCAATAGTTATTATACAAAATGACGTTGGGAATCGATTTAGCCCTACTATTATAGGAATAGCCATAACCTCTAAGGAAAAGGTCAAAATGCCGACTCATCTTGAAATAGATGGTACTAAATATGGATTAGAAAAAGATTCTGTTATTTTAGCTGAGCAAATAAGAACTTTAGATAAAAGTAGATTAAAGGAAAAGGTTGGAAAGCTAGATAAGGAGACATTAGACAAATTAAAAAAAGCTATAGAGATAAGTTTTGGATTAAGAGGAAAAGTTGATTTTGACGAGTATATAAAGAGCTTTATACGCAAAGAACAAATGTTTAAAATTGATTGACAACCTATTTTAATCATGCTATACTTTTTCTGGTGATATGATGGAAACTCTAGATGAAAATATACAGTATTTAAAGGGAGTAGGCCCTGTTAAAGCAAAGAAGTTGGAAAAACTGGGCATATATACATATGAGGATTTAGTGGAGCATTATCCAAGAACATATGAAGATAGAAGAAGCATAAAAAAGATATCTGATTTTGTACATGGAGAATCTGTTATATTTAGTGGCAGAATAGTTGGAAGAATAAATTCTAGAAGAATAAGGAAATCACTAAATATAGTGTATTTTTATGTAAGTGATGGCACAGGAGATGTGCAGATTACAATATTTAATCAAAAATATGTATTGGACAAGCTAAATACTTGTGATGAGTACGCGTTTTACGGTAAAGTAGAGTATGTTAATGGAAGATTTGAAGTTCAAAACCCTTTGATAGTACCAGCTCAAAAAATAAATTCATTATTTGGAATATTTCCACAGTACAGATTAACAGCAGGAATTACAAATAATTATATATTTTCTTTAGAAAAAAATGTATTTTCAGAAGGAATAAAATTTACGGAAACTATACCAAATGAATTGAAGATTAAATACAACTTAGTAGGTATAGACAAAGCGGCTAAGGATATACATTTTCCTAAGAATTTTGAAGATATAGATAAAGCAAGAAAAAGAATTATATTTGAAGAACTATTTTTATTGCAACTTGCTCTTCAAAGTATAAGGTATAGGAATATACAAAAAGATGAGGGCATTAAGTTTAACGATGTTAATTTTGATGAGTTCTTAAAATTATTACCATTTGAGTTAACTGGAGCACAAAAAAGAGCTTTGGCAGATATAACAACAGATATGTCCACTGCTAAGGTTATGAACAGATTAGTACAAGGAGATGTTGGAAGTGGTAAGACTATAGTTGCAGCAATAGCTATGTATATAGCTGTAAAGAATGGATACCAAGCAGCCCTTATGGCTCCTACTACTATTCTTGCTGTGCAGCACAAAAATGAATTGAAGAATTATTGTGAGAAGCTAAATATAAATGTAGAAGTGCTTACTGGCAACACTACTGCAAAAGAAAAAAAGAGAATATTAACCGAACTTAAAGAAGGTAAAATAGATATTTTAATAGGAACTCATTCTATTATAGAAGATAACGTTATATTCAAAAATTTAGGAATTATTGTTACAGATGAACAGCATAGATTTGGAGTAAAACAAAGAATTAAACTTTCAAATAAAGGAAACACTCCAGATGTTATTGTTATGAGTGCTACACCAATACCAAGAACACTCGCTCTTATGTTGTATTCTGATTTGGATATGACAATAATAGATGAACTACCACCTAATAGGAAGACTATTAAGACATATGTTGTCGATGAAACATATGATGAAAGAATAAATACATTTATTAAAAAAGAGGTGGATAAGGGGCATCAGGTATATATTGTTTGTCCACTTATAGAAGAAAATGAAGAACTGGACTTAAAAGATGCAAAATCTCTTTATGAGGAGTATAGAGATAATGTGTTTAGAAAATATAGTGTAGGCTTTTTAAATGGCAAGATGAAAAACAAAGAAAAAGATGAAGTAATGGCACAGTTTAAAGAGGGAAATATTCAAATAATAGTATCTACAACTGTAATAGAAGTTGGCGTAAATGTTCCAAATGCGACTTTGATGGTAATAGAAGATGCAGATAGATTTGGACTTGCAACGCTCCACCAGCTAAGAGGAAGGGTTGGAAGATCTGAATTTGAATCATATTGTGTATTAAAGTCTAAAAACAAGAGTAAAGATTCAAGAGAAAGATTACAAATTATGGCTAAGTCTAACGATGGCTTTGAAATAGCCAGAAAAGACTTAGAACTTCGTGGGCCAGGGGACTTTTTTGGTATAAGACAACATGGTTTGCCAGAGTTTAAACTGGCGGATCTCTTAAAAGATGTCTCTGTATTAAAAGAGGCAACCGATGCGGCAAAGGAAATACTTACAAATGATCCTAAATTAGAAAATGAAGAAAATAATATGTTAAAATGTAAAATCTATGAAAAATATAGTGAACAGTTAAAAAATATAGGCACATAAGCTTGACATATTTTTTGGTTATAATATAATAAGAGTAGAATTTATGGAGGAAACAAATGAATAAGGGAGAAATGTTAGAAAAGAAAATAGAGGCATCTTTAGATAAAATCGAGAAGAATTTAGAGAAAATTAAGGATTTGGAAAGCACATTAGAAGAAGTAAAGAGTGCAAAAGAGGAGGTGTAAACTATGGCAGAAAAAACTACTAAAAAAATTACAGATATAGAAAAGGCAGATGCTTTTTATGATGCTGTAATGAAATATAAGGAGAAAATAGAAAAGACAGAAAAAGGATTAGAGTCTTTTGAAAAGAGCGGAAGGTATAAGGAATATGATGAGGGCGAAGCAAAGGCTATGGAAGCTTTGCAAGGACTTGGCGAAAGAGATTTAACAGATTCTCAAAAAGAAATAATAACATCTGGTGATGCCATAGTAAATGAGCACAATGCAAGAGAAAAGTTGATTGCTCAGAAAGAAGAATATTCAAAAAATATACAAAGCTTAGAATCACAAATTAAAATTGTTATATCTAAGTATATTACTGATGCGGAAAAAGAAAAGAAAAAATTAGAAACGAATAAAACAAAATATGCTGCTTTTGTCGAAGAAGAAAAAGCAAAATATAATGAGTTAAAGGCTGAAGTTGAATCTATGGAGAAGGATTCTAATGAGGAAGAAAAAGATATACTTGAAGCAAAGAAAGAACAATTAGAAGTCTTAAAATCTCAATTAGACGGGTTTGATAAAAAGCTTAGCTCTTATGAAGAAAGAATAACTAAGTTAGATAATGAATTAACAAAGAACAAAGAAAAATACAAAGATTACATTGACCTTTCAAAAGAAGATATAGTATTGCCAGAAGTGCCTGAGACTCAGGAGCAAAAAGCTTCAGAAGAAAAGGAAAAAGTAGAAGAGAAAGCAAAAGAAGAAGATACAGCTAAAGCTGAAGAAGAGGAAAACAAGGATAATCAAACTAAATATGTTGAGGTGCCAGAGCAAAAGCAAAAGTCGAAAAGTAAAAATGATCAGGAAGCTGTATTTGTTGCTGCTACAATGGATGATACTCAAAATGAAAAATCAAAAGATGAAGAAACTTTAAATTCTGAATCTAACAAGAGAAGAGAAACAGATAAACAATCTTACAAAAGAATTACAAAAGCGTTATTAAAGAAAAATGGCGAAATTAGCGATAAAGATACAAGTAGATTATTAGATATACTTGGTAACAAAGAGAACTTCGACAAACTTGGAATTAGAACAGTTGGATTCTTTTCTTTCTTGAAAAGCAGAGCAGAAAAAGTTTATATTAAACTTGGTGCACAATTAGATAGAAAACTAAGAGAAAATATAAAAGATGAAAATTTAGTAAAAGGGTTAAATACTAAAGATTTGAAAGATATAATGAATATTAGTGAACTTGGAGTAGGAAATGCTACTAATAATATATTGGAAACTTTAGATAGTGCTATGAAAAATGCAAGTGAAAAAGAACAAGAAAAACTTAAGGGAATTAAAGGAGAATACGAAAAGTTTACCAAATCTGCAGGAACTTTCGTAGAAGTAAAGGCTCAAAGAGGCGAGTATAATATATGGGAACTGCCTGCTCCTAAAGAAGAAACAAAAGAGACAATTGAAGTAAGCAACAAAAATGATTTGAGCGGATTAAGTGATATGGTAAAAAGTGATAGAGAAATAGCAGAAACTATTGAAGTAGAAGATAATGTAAAAGATGCTAAAGCCATCGAAAAATCTGAAGAAAATCACGAGGTGAGATAAGTTATGAAAACAGTATTAGTAACTGGTGGCTCACGTGGCATTGGTAAAGCGATTGTTTATACATTTGCTAAAGAAGGATATAATGTTATTTTGAATTACAATAGCTCAGATCAATCTGCTAGAGATATAGTAGAAGATTTAAAAGATTGTGATGGAGTAGTAGAAATGTTTAAAGCTGACATTTCTAATCGCGATGAAGTAAATAGCATGATGGAATATGCAGTAAAAGAATTTGGCAAGATAGATGTTTTAGTTAATAATGCAGGAATATGTAATGTTAAGTTATTTACAGAAATAACCGAGCAGGATTGGGAAAATATAATGCAAGTAAATTTAAAAGGTGTATTTAATGTTACACAAGCAGCTTTAAGATATTCCATGATTAAAGAAAAAGATGGTAGTATAATAAACATTTCTTCTATTGATGGTATAGCTGGAAGTTCATGTGAAGTTGCATATTCCACATCAAAAGCTGGAGTAATAGGTTTTACTAAGGCTTTAGCAAAGGAACTAGCTCTTAGTAATATCACAGTTAACGCTGTTGCACCTGGTGCAATAAATACAGATATGTTAAGAAAAAATTATTCGATGGAAGATTTGGCCTTGACTAAATCTATGATACCTATGGAGAGATTTGGAAGACCGGAAGAAGTAGCTGAACTTGTTATGTTTTTAGCAGGTGAAGGCGCAAGATATATAACTGGTCAAGTTATTAGTCCTAATGGAGGATTACTTATTTAAAGAATTTTAATAACGGTACATGATACTTTAATCATGTATCGTTATTTTTGGCTAAAAGTAAAAAAGAAGGATTCAAATAAAATAGAATCCTCCTTTTTTAGTTTGGTAGCGGCGATTGGAATCGAACCAATGACCTTGCGGGTATGAACCGCACGCTCTAGCCATCTAAGCTACGCCGCCATCTGCAAGTTACTAAAATAATATACTATATATTGTGTGAAAAGTCAAGCCTGAATATACAAAAAATATATAAATAATTTTCGACAATATGTAAAAATTCTTTTAATGAGGTTGTATATATTATTACATTTTTTTTGTATATGAGTATTGTAATATATAGTCAAGCTATAGGAGATATAATATGGAAAATTTAATGAAGATATTACCTCCAGAAATAATGCAATATTTGGAGAAAATACAAGTAAGTTATATAACTGAAATAAGACTTAGAGTGAATCAAAAATTGCGAATAAGGTTATTAGATAAAGAGAAAGTGTTTGAATACGTTGTAAAATCTCAGGACATGACAGAGATTTTAAAAAGAGTATCTAATAATTCTATTTATTCTATCCAAGACAACATAAATTCTGGTTATATAACAGCATATGGGGGTAATAGAATAGGAATATCTGGTGAGGTTGTACAAGAAAATGGAAGAGTTAAAAATATTAAAAATGTGACATCAATGAATATTAGAATAGCTCACGAGATAATTGGATGCAGTAATTCAATAATAAATAGGATATGTGTAAATGAAAAAGTGCAAAATACTTTGATAATATCCCCGCCTGGTAAGGGTAAAACGACAATGTTAAGGGATGTTATAAGGAATGTTAGTAGTAGCGGAGAAAACGTAGGGATTGTTGATGAAAGATATGAAATAGCAAACGTTTACCAGGGAAAACCCACATTAAATATTGGTCCAAGGACAGATGTAATATCTGGAATATCTAAGGAAAAAGGAATAAATACTTTAGTTAGATGTATGGGAATAGATGTAATTGCTACAGATGAAATAGGTGGTTTTGAAGATTGCAGTGCAATACTAAACGCTTCTATGTGTGGTGTAAGTGTAATAGCGACGGCACATGGCAGTGCATATCAAGATTTACCATATGATTTGCAGCAACTGGTAAACAAAGGAGTTTTTAAGCTAATCATTTACCTATCAAGTGATATAGGTAAGGTGGAAAAAATAGTAGATTTAAAAGGAGATAAAAAATGGCTATCAAATGTGTGTTAGTATTAGTTTTAGTTTCTATACCAACAATAATAGGTATAAAAAAGGCTAGAAAATATGAACAAAGAGAACAAATATTAAGAGAAAGCAAAGTATTGTTTAGAAGAATAAGTAATGATATTAGTTATAATTTAACTACTTTACCTAATGCAATAGAAGCTTCAAGACAAGATTTTACTTCTGATTTAAAAGATGTAATGGGAAGTATATCTACATCGATTTTGGAAAATACATATTCTGAGGAGATGGTAGTTCATGAGATTAACAATATGTTAGCTCTTAAGCCTTATGATAAGCAGATTATTTCTAATTGTATAACATCACTTGGAACTAGTGATGTAGAATCTCAGGTTGGGATTATGAATAATACCATAAAAACTATAGAAGATTTAGAGTTAGATGCAAAAGAAGAGAAAAACAAAAACAGCAAGTTGTATAGGACAATTGGTCTTGTAGCTGGTTTAATGCTAGCTATAGTCATAATATAGGGGTGATATTATTGGAAGTAGATTTACTTTTTAAAATAGCCGGAATAGGAATATTGGTTGCAGTATTAAATCAAGTGCTATCAAAAGCTGGACGTGAAGATCAAGCAATGATGATAACTATAACTGGTTTAATTATTGTTTTAATGTTGGTAATTAGCAAGATAAGTGAATTATTTAACACTGTAAGAAGTGTATTTAACTTGTAATGGTGAGAAATGAATATAATTAAAGTTTGTGCTTTTTGCATTACAGCAGTTATACTAATAGTTATAGTTAGAGAACAAAATAAATCTATCGCATGCTTAATTTCAATAATTGCTAGCGTTGTCATAATGATATATGTAGTTTCAAATATAGACGGAATATTTAATGTTCTAGATAAACTAAGTGCTATTTCAAAGACTGAGTCAAAGTATTTAACACTCATACTAAAGGTTTCAGGTATTGTTTATTTAGTAGAATTTGGTAAAAATTTGTGCATAGATGCAAAAGAAAGTGCCATTGGCACTAAATTAGAAATGGCTGGCAAGGTTATGATAGTGACCTTAACTTTGCCAATACTTAGCCAAATTTTAGAGCAGATAGTGGGGCTTTTATGAGACGAGTAAGTGTGTTAATTATATTGTTTGGAATATGTTTTTTAAGCAATAATCTTTTATATGCGTTTGATACTAATCAAGTATCTGAAGATGTAGGATTAAATAGTATTATAGAAGAATTAAATGAATATACTGAAGGAATGAATTTGCAAGATATTTCAGAAGACTTAATTAGTGGGAAGAGTATTGAATATGATACCATTTTGAAAAAGATTGCAGGAAGCGTTAAAGATTCAATTATACCATGTATGAAAGAAGTATTGTTTCTTCTTACATTTATAGTAATAGTTGGTGTGATGAAAGCATTAGAGCTAGATAACGATAGTACAATAACCAAAGTGGCTAATATTTTAACAGTATTTGTAATAGTTGCATATTTGTTAGTTACTTTTGGAGAATTTGCAGATACTGTTAAGAAAGTGGTTGGGATTCAAAGTTCTATAGTTCAAATTGTATCACCTTTTTTAATGTCATTACTTATACTTACAGGAGCTGTTACTACGGTTGGAATAGTTGAACCGGCTATATTGTTAATTGTTCAGCTAATAAGTTTTAGCGTGAATTATGTAATTATGCCGCTTATTACGGTTACTATTGTTTTTAGTATTATCACAAGCATATCAGAAAAAATAGATTTAGAAAAATTTGGAAGCATGTGTAATAAGACTGCATTGTGGATAAATGCTATTTTGTTAAGTGTATTTTTAGGTGTTACATCACTTGGAACTTCAGTTACCACTAGTGTTGATGGAGTAACATTAAAGGCCACACAGACAGCTGTATCTGGAGTAATACCTGTGGTTGGAAAATTTGTGTCAGACAGTGTGGAGTTTGTAATGGGAGCAACAGAAATAATATCCAAGACTGCAGGAGTGTTAGCTGTAATTACTTTAATAATTGTTATGTTTGGGCCAGTTGTAAAATTAACAATTACTGTTATAGTTACAAGTTTTATAACTGCTGTAGCTGAGAGCATAAATACGGATAAAAGTGTAGTAAAACTTTTAGATAAGTTTTCTGATGTATTTAAAACAATGCTAGGAGTTTTAATAAGTACAAGTGTGACGTTCATAATTTCAATATCAATAGTAATGTCACTTGTAGGGAAAGTAATAGAATAAATGAGGTGGTAATAATGGATTTTAAAGAATATGTGACAAGTATATTGTATATTGCTATTTTTGCAATAATATTAGAATTGTTTTTACCAAATACAAAACTCAAAAAATATGTTTCTAGTTTTATATCACTTCTTATAATACTAACTATAATATCTCCAGTATTTAACTTTTTAAAAGGAAATGGCGTTGAAGAGGCTATAGATAATGCACTTCTTGCTATTTCAAATAATACAGGGACATCTAATGCGACTCAACAAGGAGATTTAAAATTTAAGGAATATATGAATACTACGATAGTTAGTAGAGTAAAAACTAATTTAGAAGAAGAGTTGTTTGATAAGTTTTCTAAAAATCTAAAAGACATTACGACAGTAGAAAAAGTTGAAGTTGAGTTAAACGAGGATTATAAAATAGAGGAAGTAATTGTTTATACAACAGACGGAAGCATAAGTATGGCTAAATTAGTATTAGATAAAATTATATCGGAGTATGATATACCATCAAATATGTTAAAGATTGTTAATAAAGGAGAATAACAAATATGGAGAAATATATAAATAAATTAAAGCATATATTGGATAATGATAAGAAGACTCAGAATTTGATATTAGCTTTATGTTTAATGGCTATGTTGTTATTTGTTCTAAATTATGTATTAAAAAAAGACAATAAGGTGGTGGAAACAAATAGTAGTAATATAACCGTAGAGAGTAAAATAAGTACAGAAGAACGTTTAGAAAAAATATTAAGTGAAATCAGCGGAGTTAGTGAAGTTAGTGTGATGATTAATTATTCGACAACAGATAAAATAGTTCCTGTATATGATATTAAAGAAAATACAGATGAGGAAAAGTCTAATGGTAGAACAAGTATAACTTCAGTTACTCAAAAAAGTGTTGCTTACCAAGATGGAGTAAGTGGTAAAACGCCCATTGTAGAAAGTACAGAGCTTGCAACTGCAGAAGGCGCGATAATAGTTGCAATAGGAGCAAATAGCAACTCGGCTAAAATTAAAGAGGCGGTGTCATGTATTACTGGTATACCATTGTATAAAATAAGTGTATTTGAAAAATAGCGGAGGGATTGATTTGAAAATTATTAAAAGAAGTCAACTTGCACTTTTAAGTTTATCTTTTATGATTATGATTGCAGGATATATAAATTACAAATATGATCCGGAAAGAGAAAAAGATTTAGGGCAAACTGTTCATGTTTCTGGAGCTGATGTTTTTTTATATGATAATATAGGTTCAAATAGCAATAATGTATCTATATATACTGAAAGCAATACAAATACTAACAATAGTAAAAAGTACACTGAAAGTAGTCTTGCAACATTTAGATCTCAAAGAGACAATATGTTTTCTGAATTAGAAGAAACATATAAGGCTGCTATATCTAGTGAGCAAGATACTTCTACAAAAGAACAGTATCAAGAAAAGTTAGCTGATGTTATAAAAAGAAAACATGTTATAAGTATTGTTGAAAATTTAATAAAGTCTAAAGGAATAAAAAATCTTGTTATAGTTCCAACAGGTGATAACGTAAATGTTATTGTAGAATCTGAAGAAGAGCTCACTGAAACAGAGATTGCACTAATAGAGAAAATAATACAAGATGAACTTGGAATAGATGCGGATAAAATAACTATAACTCAGTCGAAATAATTTTTAAGTATTGATTTTTATAATATATGTCTTGGGGGTGATACCACAAGACATTTTTGTATTTTATTTTGTTTACTTATAGTTATGATTAGTGTATAATATATTCGCAATTGAGAGGTAAAAATTACCTTTTGTGCTTGTAAATAAGGGAAAATAATAATATGAAAAATTTAGAAAAAAACATTATAGATACGGGGTTAACAAGCAAAGAAGTAAATGAAAGAATTAAAAAGCGTCAGGTAAATTATGATACTTCTAACCCGACTAAAAGTATAAAAAGAATATTAGTTGAAAACATATTTACGTTATTCAATTTTACCAATATAATACTAGGGATAGCAGTATTACTTGTTGGGTCATATAAAAATTTACTGTTTTTAATAATAATTTCATGTAATACAGCAATTAGTATTATACAGGAAATAAAATCTAAAAGAGCAATAGACAAATTGTCTGTGCTTGCGCAGGTTAAAGTTAATTGTTTAAGAGATGGTAAAAACAAAGAAATAGGAATAAATGAGATTGTATTAGATGACTTGTTACTTATAAATTCAGGAGATCAAATAGTTACTGATTGTGTAATATTAGACGGTGAGGTAGAGGCTAATGAGGCTTTTATTACTGGGGAATCAGATCCGATTTATAAGTCAAAGGGAGATACTTTACTTTCTGGAAGTTTTATTGGTAGTGGAAATTGCAAAGCACAAGTAATTCATGTCGCAGATGATAATTATGCCTCAAAGATTTCAAGTGGTGCTAAGAAGTTAAAAACAATAAATTCTGAGATAATGAAGTCACTAAATGAAATTGTAAGAGTTGTATCTGTAGCTATAGTACCAATTGGTATTCTTCTTTTTTTACATCAATATAATTTAGATGGCAATAGTATAAAATATGCTGTTGTAAATACAGTTGCAGCCATTATAGGGATGATACCAGAAGGGTTGATACTTTTAACTAGTACGGTTTTAGCCGTTAGTGTAATTAGACTTTCTAAAAGAAAGGTACTTGTTCAGGAGTTATATTGTATAGAGGCACTTGCCAGAGTAGATACTTTATGTTTAGATAAAACAGGAACCATTACTGAAGGAAAAATGAAGCTAGATGATGTAGTTGAAATGTCTTGTAAGAAAGAAAAAATAGAAAAAATTCTAAATGAAATAGCGTATGCTTCTGAGGATGAAAATTCTACTATTGATGCCATTAGGGAGAAGTATTCTAAAGTTGGTCAGTGGAAAGCTACAATCAAAATATCATTTTCATCTCAAAAGAAGTGGTCAGGAATAAGTTTTGAGAACGAAGGAAGCTTTGTAATTGGAGCACCTGAGTTTGTGCTAAAAGAAAAATATTCCGAATATCAAAAGAAAATAGAAGAGTTTACTAAAGATTATAGAGTAATGGTGTTGGTTCATTCAAACAATGATTTTAAAGAGAGAAACTTGCCAGACAACTTGGAAGTTTTAGGCTTAATATTGATTAGTGATGCTATTAGAAAAAATGCGAAAGAAACATTAAAGTTTTTCAAAGAACAAGGTGTGGATATTAAACTTATATCTGGTGATAATCCTATAACTGTAGCAAATGTTGCTAAAAAGGTTGGACTAGATAATAGTGATAAATATATAGATATGCAAACTATAAATTCAGAGGATGAAATAGATAGAATAGTCGATGATTATGTTATATTTGGACGTGTAACTCCAATTCAAAAAAAAGAAATTATTAAAGCTTTGAAGGAAAAAGGACATACAGTTGCAATGACGGGTGACGGTGTAAATGATGTACTAGCACTAAAAGAATCTGACTGTAGTATTGCTATTGCCAGTGGTAGTGACGCTACTCGTAATATTTCTGAACTTGTACTTTTAGATTCTGAATTTTCGTCTATGCCTCAAATTGTTGAAGAGGGTAGAAGAACAATAAATAATATAGAAAGATCGGCGACATTATTTTTGTCTAAAACTATATATTCAACAATACTTGCTTTATTTTTCTTAGTTGCAAGTATGCCGTATCCATTTATGCCGATACAGCTGACGCTAATAAGTGTAGTAACAATAGGTATTCCGTCTTTTGTATTAGCGTTGGAACCAAATAAAGAAAGAGCCAAAAAACATTTTTTAAAAAATGTAGTTTCTAAAGCCCTTGGAACGGCTATTACAGATGTTATTTGTATAATTATTACTGTGATACTATGCGGAAGATATAGGATTGCACCAGAAATATATTCAAGCATGTGTGTAGTTGTGACTGGCTTTATAGGAATATTGCTATTGTCAAGTATGTGTAAGCCTTTGGATATATTTAAATCAAATAAAAAAAGTGAGACTAGTCGTCAATCTCAGTGGATTAGAACAATTCTTTTTTATTTGATGCTAGTAATATTAGTGGTAGAAATAACTGTCTTTAATGGGTTATTTTCTATTGTTATTACAAAGGAAGTATTGCCGTTGCTGTTCGTAATATGTATGATAGCATGTCTGTTATTTTTCTTATTTAATTGGATAAATGGAAAGGTATTTAATATAAATGCTCTATGGAATGTTAGAGACTTTTTTACAAAAACCGTAAAGAAAGCTTCTAGGGAGTAAAATAAAAAACTGTTCTTTGCAGTTTTTTGCAGTTATATTTAATATATGTAAAATATGCAAAATTTGTTATATGTTATAGAAATTACTGTAAATTGTTGTAAAATTGTTGTAAATATAAGCTTAAAATGTTAAAATGTAAGCATGAAGCATAAAGCTCAAAATTTAATTAAATTTGGAGGGAATTTATTTTGGATATATCTAGTACTAACATATGGGTATATATTTCTTCGCACAGTGAGGAAGTAACAGGTAGCAATATCCTTTTTAAAGTAAATTGGTCGGATGGCCGGGAGGTCAAATTTGTAGTAGATTGTGGACTTTTCCAAGAGAGTAAGTGGGAATCGAACAATCACGAAAAATTCCCGTATAAGCCTGATGAACTGGATTTTGCAATAGCTACACATTTCCATACAGATCATATAGGTAGATTTCCATATCTCATGAACGAAGGGTTTGGAGGTAAAATATATACAACAACAGAAAGTAAAGTAATGTTTCCGTTAATGCTGGGATTTACAGCAGATATTATGTTGGATAACTTCACAAAGAAAATGGGCGAGTGGAAAAACGAGCGCAAAAGAAGAAAGAAGACAATATGCAATGAAAGACGCAACAAATCGAAGTTTAAAGGAAAAAACAAGAGACGATTTGAATTTAAATCTAAAGATATTTTTAACGATAAGCCAGAGATCCTATTTACAAGAAATGATGTTGCAAAGCTTCAAAGGCAGGTTGTTGGTGTAGAGTTTGATGCTGCTTTTTCTCCGTGTGATGGAATAGATGTTAAGTTTTATAAAAATGGCCATGTGCTTGGAGCTGCTGTTACAGTTATAACTTTAAAGGACAGGTCAGAAGAACTCAACATTCTAATAACAGGAGATTATTCAGATCGAAACGCAGTTACAGGGATAGAGTCATCAGTACCAGAAAGAGTATTAAACAAGATTAATCTTGTTGTTTCTGAATCAACTTATGGCGCTTCTCCAGTAGTAAGAGACACTCAAAAAGATTATAATTTACATCTCGAACTCATAAAAGATACTATAAAAAACGGTAAAAAACTCATATACATGGTAAATGCAGTTGAACGGCCGCTTGTAGTATTAAGAGAATTGCAGTATATCATGGAGCATGAAGAAATAGGCAAAGAACTCGCAAAGCATACTATATATTTCGATTCCACTTCAGGGATTGCAGCTCTTGGGGCATACAAAAAAATTCTTGGTGAAGAAGGACTTAATCTTCCAAAGAATTTTAAAACCATAACTGCTACCGAACGAGAAGAAGTTTTTGGCGTGCTTGCGTCAAAAAAGCCAGTTTTCTTAATGGTTACATCTCCTCAGTTTACTCAGGGTTCATTCGCAATTTATGCAGATAAGTTAATACCAGATTCAAGAGTTAACATGCTGTTTTGCTCATATGTATCTGAATGTGTTACCAACATTATAAATTTACCTCATGGGATTCATATGATGTATAACGGCGTAAAACTTGCTAAGAATTGTGCAATGTACAAAGTGGGCCACTATTCTTCTCATGCGACGATTTCAGACCTTAAATATCTTTTAGATGCATGTTACATTAAAAATACAATTTTGTTTTTGCATGGAACAAATGTAGCAAAAGATAATATGGTAGAAGTTTTCTCGGATGATAGAGTAACCACATATGCAATGCTTAAAGGTAAAACAATAAGAGTAAATCGTTTTGGCATAACAAAAGTATATTAGTTTATTTAATACAAGGGACTGAAAAAGTCCCTTGTGTTTTTTGTTCTTTTTTGTTAAAATATATTTGGTGATAATATTATGAAAATTTCTACAAGAGGAAGATATGCTTTACGTGTTATGATAGATTTGGGCGAAAATAGTAATGGTAGTTTTATACCTTTAACAGATATTGCCCTAAGACAAGATATTTCCTTAAAATATTTAGAGCAAATTGTGGCCATGCTTAATAAAGCCGGATTTTTAGAGACTGCTAGAGGAAATATGGGAGGATACAGACTTGCGAAAAAACCAGAGGAATATATAGTAGGAGATATTTTAAGAGCGACAGAAGGTGACTTGTCCCCAACATATTGTTTAACAGAAGAAGGCGCGTGCGCAAAAAAAGACAAATGTAAAACATATTCTTTTTGGAAGGGATTAGATACAGTTATAGCTGAATATGTAGATAGTAAAACATTGAAAGATTTGATATAAGGTCGAGTGTTACAATACCCGACTTCTTTTATTTATCTATATCCTATTGACATACTAGGAGATAAGTGATATAATTCCTAGTATTACAGTATGAAAGGAGAAAATATGAAAGAAGTATATTTAGATAACGCAGCAACTACTAAAATAGATAGTTCAGTTTTAAGTGATATGGTGGACTGTTACAAAAATCAATTTGGTAACGCCTCTTCAATATATAAAATAGGAAGAGATGCAAGGGCATGTGTAGAAAATTCAAGGGAGGTAATTGCCAAGATATTAAACGCTAAACCTGAAGAAATATATTTTACATCTGGTGGAAGTGAAGCAGATAATATGGCTGTAAAAGGAATAGCCCATGCGTATAAAAATAAAGGAAAACACATTATAACATCAAAAATAGAACATCCAGCTGTGCTAGAAACTTGTAAAGCTTTGGAAAAAGAAGGTTTTAGTGTAACGTATCTTAACGTAGATAGTAACGGAATAGTTGATTTAGAAGAATTAAAATCCGCTATAAGACCAGATACTATTTTAATAAGTATAATGTTTGCAAATAACGAAATAGGAACGATAGAACCAATTAAAGAGATAGGAAAAGTCGCTAAAGAACATAATGTTATATTCCATACAGATGCTGTACAAGCAGTTGGAACACTAAAAATTGATGTGAAAGATTTAAATATAGATGCAATGTCTTTGTCTGGGCATAAGTTTTATGGTCCAAAGGGTATTGGGGCGTTATATTTAAGACAAGGTATAATTATAGATAAGCTAATTTGTGGAGGACACCAAGAGAAAAATCGTCGTGCTGGTACAGAAAATGTACCTGCAATAGTTGGTATGGCAAAGGCGATGGAGTTGGCGTATGCAGACTTGGAAGAAAATGAAAAAAGAATTAAAGAGCTTAGAGATTATTATGAAGAAAGTATAATTGAAAAAATACCATACATTAAGTTAAATGGAGATAAAAACAATAGGCTACCTGGAACAAGTAATATTTCATTTAGGTTTATTGAAGGTGAAGGGCTTCTTTTAAACCTTGATTTAAAAGGAATATGTGCTTCAAGTGGAAGTGCATGTACATCTGGGTCACTTGATCCATCACATGTATTACTTGCAATAGGATTAAGCCATGAAGTGGCACATGGTTCACTTAGAATAAGTATTGGAAGAAACAACACTAAAGATGAAATAGATTATTTGATAGATTCATTAGTGGAGATAGTAGAAAGGCTAAGAGAAATGTCACCATTATGGGAGAAATTTATTGAGGAGGAAAAAGTATGAATTATTCAACAGAAGTGGTAAAACATTACACAAGTCCTAGAAATGTAGGTAAAATTGAAAATGCTTCTGGAATAGGGGAAGTTGGAAATCCTGTTTGCGGAGATATAATGAAAATATATATAAAAGTTGAAAATAATATAATAACAGACGTAAAATTTAAGACTTTTGGCTGTGGAGCAGCAATTGCTTCTAGTAGTGTCACAACAGAACTTATTAAGGGTAAGACACTAGAGGAAGCATTAGCACTTAAAAATGGAGATGTTGTACAAGCATTAGGCGGATTACCTCCAGTAAAACTTCATTGTTCTGTTTTAGCAGAGGAAGCAATACATGAAGCAATAGCAGATTTTTATCGTAAAGAAGGAAAAATGACAGAAGAAGAGATTAAAATTAAATGTAAGTTAAAGGATGACTCTCATAAGAGTTGCTGTATGGTAAAAAATGAAAAATAATAGGGTAATGCTTGGAATGAGCGGCGGAGTGGATAGCTCTGTCGCTGCAATTCTTCTAAAAGAACAAGGGTATGAAGTGATTGGTGTGACAATGAAACTTCTAGATGATGAAGTAGAAGGGGTATGTTGCAATTTAGCATCTACTTGTGATGCCAAAAGAGTTTGTGACTTTTTAGGTATTCCACACTATACATTAAATTTTAAGGAAGAATTTAAAACACATGTTATAGACGATTTTGTTGACTCGTATAAAAATTGTAGGACACCTAATCCATGCATAGAATGTAATAAATATTTAAAATTTGGGGCTATGTATAAAAAAGCTTTGGAACTTGATTGTGAGTATATTGCAACAGGTCATTATGCAAAGATTGAATATGATAAAAAATATAATATCCTTGTGTTAAAGAAAGCTAATGCATCAAAAAAAGATCAAAGTTATGTGTTATATAACACTCCAAAGGAGTTATTACCTCATTTGTTATTTCCTTTGGCAAATTTTAAAGAAAAAGAAGAAATACGTGCTATAGCAAAAAAATATAACTTACCAGTTGCAAATAAACCAGATAGTGAAGATATTTGCTTTATACCAGATGGAAATTATGCAAAGTATTTGGAAGAAAATTCGTCTATTAAACCTACAGTAGGAAATATAGTAGACAAAAATAGTAAAATATTTGGGAAGCACGCAGGCATGTATAAATATACAATTGGACAAAGAAGAGGGCTTAAAGTATCTTACAAAAAACCTTTGTATGTAACAGGATTTAATAAAACAAAAAATGAAGTAATAGTTGGAGAAGAGCAAGAACTGTATACAAAAGAATTCATGGTGCAAGATATAAATTTACTAGTACTAGACAAACTAGAAAGCCCTATGCATGTTAGTGTGAAAACAAGATATTCTACAAAATCAAATGAGGCAGTTATATATCCTATTGGCGATGAAATAAAAGTTGTGTTTGATACATCACAACGAGCAATAACTCCTGGGCAATCAGCAGTATTTTACGATGGAGACATAGTATTAGGTGGAGGGAAAATAAAATAGTAAGGCATTCCTTGCTATTTTTTTGACATTTTGGTAAAATGTAATAATGAGGGTGAGATTTTGAAGAAGAATGATATATATACAGTAGAAGTTATAGACAATGGTATGGAATTAGAGGGCATATGTAAAGTAGATAATATACCTGTTTTTGTACCGGGTCTAATTAAAGGCGAAACAGCAAAAATTAAAATTGTTAAAGTGAACAAATCATATGCATTTGGGAAAATAGAAGAAATATTAAAAAAATCTATATATAGGGATAGTCCATCATGTGATAGTTATAAAAGATGTGGTGGGTGTGAAGGCTTACATATAGATTATGATGCAACGTTGGACATAAAAAGGAATAATGCTATAAATACTTTAAAAAAGCAACATATTGATTTTGATTTTTCAAATAGTTTAATTTATGGAATGGGTAATCCATATAATTATAGAAATAAAGCACAGTATCCAGTAAGAGATATTGAGGGTAAACTTAAAATAGGAATGTTTTCTAAAAGAACACATAATTTAGTAGATACTAATGTGTGTCTGATACAGGACACAAGAATTAATGGTATAGTTCAAGTTATATATGATATATTAGTAGAAGCAGACTTTAGTGGATATAATGAAGAACTGAATATTGGGGACATACGAAATATAATAGTAAGGCGTGGTTTTCACACAGATGAGATTATGTTAGTTTTTGTGGTTAACAATGAAAAACTTATCAAAGATAAAAGATGGCAAAAAGTTGTAGAAGAAATTTGCCAGAGAATAAGTGATGTTATATCAGTTTGTATAAATGTTAATATTGATAAAACAAACGTAATTTTGACGGATAATACAGTTTGCATATATGGTAAGGATTATATTACAGATTATATAGGAGAGTTTAAATTTAAAATAGGCGCAAATTCATTTTTCCAAGTTAATACGCTTCAAGCTGAAGTTTTATATAACGTATTAAAAGAAAATCTTAAACTTAACGGGAACGAAAAATTGCTAGATTTATATAGTGGAGTTGGTAGTATTGGCATATTTTTGAGTAAATGTGTAGGTCTAGTTTACGGAGTTGAAATAGTTAAACAAGCTGTAGAGATGGCAAAAGATAATATAAAAATCAACAATATTTCTAATGTTAAATATATAGCTGGTGATGCAACAGAAGAAATTGCAAGGCTTAAATGCGAAGGAGTGGAGTTTGATACAGTGGTAGTAGATCCTCCTCGTAAAGGTTTAGATAGTGAAGGAATAGAAACATTGAAAAAAATAAAAGCTTCTAAAATTGGATATGTTAGTTGCAATGTATCAACTCTAGCACGTGATTTGAAACTTTTAGCAGATACATATGATGTTAAGTCTATTAACTTTGTGGATATGTTTCCGTTTACGCGGTCATGTGGAGTGCGTTGCGGTACTTAGTATTAGATGACATATTAGTTAAATAAATGTGTAATTCTAATTACATGGTAAGGAGAAAATATGAAAAAATTAAACGTTGTATTTGTATTTGATAAAGATGAAAAGAACATTCTCATGTGTAAGAGAGAAAAAGAACCATATAAGGGAAAATTTAATTTAGTTGGTGGTAAAGTAGAGGAAGCTGAAGATGAATTAACTGCGGCATATAGAGAGCTACAAGAAGAGACTGGTATAACATCTGATGATATTGTTTTAACTAATATTATGAATTTTGAATACAAAATTCCTGATATGGAGTTAGAAGTATATGTTGGTAAATTGAACAAGGAAGTAGAACTAGTTGAAGAAGTAAATAAACTTTATTGGATTGATAAAAAAGAAAACTTTTTTGACATGGACAAGTTTGCGGGAGAAGGAAATATAGGTCATATGTTAATGCAAGTCGATAATTACAAAGATAAATTGTTTAATTAAAATATTTATTGTGCAATTGACTATTGTATAATTTGTAATATAATGTTTGGTGTATAGGGGGTATGATAAATGAATTTAGCAACTGAACAATTAACTAGTGTGGCAAGCTGGTTAAACTCAACTTTTGAAGGCTTTGATAATGTTATTTTAAGTCTGCTTCATAATTTAGCATTGAGTGCAGGAGATGTGTTTACGCCGCTGTTTAAAGGAATTAGCCTTTTAGCGGAAAAAGGTATATTATTTATAATTATTGCAATTGTTTTTATGATGTTTAGAAAAACAAGAAAACTTGGAATTTGTATGTTTGGTGCAATAGCTTGTGGAGCCATTATAACTAACTTTGTATTTAAAGATTTTATAGCAAGACCAAGACCATTTATTGCAAATGAAACATATAAATTGTGGTGGGAAGCAGCAGGAGCTGTTTTAGAAGATGGTTTTTCTTTCCCATCAGGTCATGCTACTGCAACTATGGCAGCAATGACAGCAGTATTTTTATGCTGTAATAAAAAATATAGCTGGATTGGATTTATATTTGTAATACTTATGGGTATATCTAGAAACTATCTTATGGTGCATTATCCATCAGATATTTTAGGCGGAGTGATTTCAGGACTAATTGGAGCCGTGATTGCGTATTATATAACAAAGTTGATATATTACATATTGAGCAAAAATCCAAATAACAAATTCTGTAAATTCGTTTTAGAATTTAGCTTAAGCAAAGATAAATAAATATAAAAGTAGGTGGTACTTGAAAGTTCACCTGCTTTTGTGGTAATATGCTTTGGTAATATAATGATATAAACCATATATTTACGCTTGAAATGCTAATATTTATGTGATAAAATTCATGTGGTAATGGCAAATGAAATATAATTTAAAGGAGGTGCATTGTCATTTTTTACGCTAAAACAGACATTGGGAAAAGAAGAGAGAATAACGAGGATTATATTCTTACATATAATCTTGGTGACACATGCACAGCATATGTCTTGCTAGATGGAATTGGGGGAGCGTCTAGTGGTGAAGTTGCAAGCAAGACTGCTGCAAATAAGGTTATAGAGTATTTGAAAGATAATTATGTCATTTCAAGCGATATAAAAGATAATACAGAACAGGTAAGTTTGGCTGTAAAGTATGCTAATAAATGTGTTTATGAAATGAATAAAGAAAACAAATCATATAAAGATATGGGAACTACGGTAGCGTTGTTAGTTGTGGATGGTTCTATGGCTTACATTGCAACAGTAGGAGACTCAAGAATATATGAGGTAACAGAAAATAAAATAGAACAATTGACAGAAGATGATACGTACGTCAATGCTTTGGTTAAAGATGGAATTATAACTAAAGATGAAGCAAAAACTCATCCAGATAAGCATGTGTTGCTTAAAGCTCTTGGTATAACTAAATCAATAACTTTTGATGTAAAGAGATTATATAATGCAAAAGGAAGACGCTTCTTATTATGTAGTGACGGATTGTATATATGCGTAAGTGAAGAAAAAATATTTGAAATAGTATCTAGTAATCCACCTGAGGAAATATGCAATAAGCTTGTAGAAGAAGCAAACAATAATGGTGGAATGGATAATATAACGGTAATGTATATAGAAGTATAAAAGGAGGGGTATCTTTGGACTTAGTAGGAAAAACACTAGGAGCAAGATATGAAATTTTAAAAGAAATAGGCGAAGGTGGTATGGCTACCGTATATAAAGCCAGATGTAAGTTGCTTAATAGGTATGTAGCAGTAAAAGTTTTAAAAAATGAGTATTCTAGAGATTTAGAGTTTGTTAAACGTTTTAGGGCAGAAGCTCAATCAGCAGCAAGTTTAACACATCCAAACATTGTATCAGTATATGATGTTGGAGAGGAAAACGGCATTAACTATATAGTAATGGAGCTATTAGAGGGTGATACTTTAAAAGATGAAATAGAAAAAAAAGGAAAGCTTCCGAGTGATGTGGTATTAAAATATGCAAGCCAGATTGCATCTGCTTTAGAAGCTGCTCACAATTCAAAAATAGTACATAGAGACATTAAACCACAAAACATTGTGCTTACATCAAACAATATTGCTAAAGTAACTGACTTTGGAATAGCTAAAATGAGTTCTAAGGATACCATAACGAGTGCATCTAGTACCATGGGATCAGTTCATTATTTTTCACCAGAACATGCCAAAGGTTGTTACACTGATGAAAAATCTGACATATATTCTTTAGGTGTTGTAATGTATGAAATGGCAACAGGAAAATTGCCGTTTAATGCAGATACACCTGTAACAGTAGCACTAAAGCAAATTCAAGAAGATCCAGTTCCTCCAAAGGACATAGAACCTTCTGTTTCACTTGCTTTGAATGATATAATACTTAAAGCTATGGCTAAAAAACCTTCTGACAGGTATCAGTCAGCAAGCGCAATGTTAGATGATATATTTGCTGCAATAAATAATCCGTCTCATATTTTTTATAAGGCAGAGGAGAAAAAGAGTAGTGGTTTTACTCAAGTAGTTCCAATTATAGGGGTAAAGCCAGAGGATAAACCTAAATTGGAAGATGCAGAGTTTGGCGGACGCAAGGGAATGAGAGAGAATACAAAAGAAAAGAAGAGCAAATCTAAGAAAAATGTAATGATAGTAAGTATATGTATTATAGCTGCGATTTCTTTAACTGGCCTTGGCATTTTAGCTGCAAAGCTTATTAAAACTATAAATTCAAAGAAACCGGTTGAAAATGTAGATGTAATAACTGTTGCTCCAAATCTTATAGGTCAGGTATATGAGGACATAAAGGCTGAATATGAGAAAAAAGGGCTTGCTCTTACAGTTGGTAAATATGTAAATGATGCAGAACATGAAGCAGGAGTGATAGTTTATCAATCAGTAAAAGAAGGCGAAAAAATAGTAGGCGGTAAAATAGAAGTTAATATTAGCAAAGGCGCAGAGACAGTAACTATGATAGAAGTTGTTGGCAAAGACTATAAAGTAGCAAAATATGAGTTAGAATCACTTGGTCTTAAACCAGTGTTTAAATTTGAAAAGAACGATAAAGTTGAAGCAAATTTAATAATAGAACAGGATGTCAAAAAAGGTGAGATTGTAAATAAAGGAAAAGAAATAAACATAAAAGTAAGTGAAGGTAATGGCAAAGTAAAAGTAATAGTTCCTGGTGTACTTGGGGATAAATATTCAGATGCTAAAGCAGAATTGGATAAACTAAAGCTTGTTGTAAATGTAAATTATGATACAGATACGAGTAAAGCTGATGGAGTTGTTTTAGCACAAAGTATAAAGCAAAACTCAGAAGTTGATGAAGGAACAATGATTGAACTTACAGTAAATAGACTACAAAAAACTACAACAGCTACAATACCTATATCTACGTTGGCTGCTGGAAAGACAGGAAACATAGTAGTTAGAGTGGAAGCGACTGTGGAGGGTGTAACAAACACTGTGTATAATGCAACAGTTAGCGAGCCATATGCAGATACAACAGTTAGTATAAATGGCTTCAGTGATGCAAAAATAAAGATATACATAGATAATACTTTAGTTAGTGAAAAAACAATCACATTTTAATTAAAGAAAAGAGGTAACGTATGAAGAAAATAGCAATAATGACGGCTGGAGGAGACTGTACTGGTCTTAATGCAGCAATTAAATCTGTAGTACTTAGTGCTCACCAAAAAGGAGTTGAAGTAGTTGGTATTATAGATGGATATAAAGGGTTTGTAGAGGGGCTATATAGACCTCTTACACCCGAGGATGTAGCAGATATAGAAGAACTTGGAGGAACAATGCTTGGTTCTTCAAATAAAGAATGCCCATTTTATTATCTTGTAGATAAGAAGAATATGAAATATGAGGATAAAACGGATGATGGCATAAACAAGTTAAAAGCACAGGGTGTAGAAGGACTAGTCGTAATTGGAGGAGATGGTACATTAGATTCTGCTAGAGTTATTGATGAAAGAGGTTTACCTACTGTAGGAATTCCTAAAACCATAGATAATGACATGGTAGCTAGTATGCCAACAATAGGGTTCTTTACTGCTGTAGAAACAGTTAAAGAAGCAATATCTAGAGTAAGAACTACAGCATTTTCTCATAGAAGAGTTATAACTGTAGAAATAATGGGTAGAACTTCTGGATTTTTGACATTGTATAGTGGAGTTGCGTCTGCAGCAGATGTTATACTTTTACCAGAATTAGATTATGATTTAGATAAAGTATGTAAAAAAATAGAAGAAGTTACGAAATATAAAAGGTATGCTATTGTTGCCATTTCTGAAGCGGCTAAAGAAGTAGGTAAAAAATCTTCAGTGTCACTTGTCTTAAAAGATAGTTTTGATCAGGTAAGATACGGTGGCGTTGCAGAAAAACTTGCAAGACAAATAGAGGAAAAAACAGGAATTGAGTGCAGACATGTAGTGTTAGGCCATGTTCAACGTGGCGGTACGCCTTCTGCACAGGATATAATACTTGCAGTACAACTTGGAAATTATGCGTTTGAGCTATTAAATTCTGGTGAATCAGGGTATATAGTTGGCATGGATAGCGATAAACTTGTCAAAATGCAATATCCTAAAGAAAGGGCACCAAGGGTGTTAGATGTAAAAACAAACCCTGTTGTAAAAACAGCCAGAGCAATGGGAATAGGTTTTGGTGATTAATTTGTTATTGAAAAAACATAGTATTTGTGTTAAAATATAACTATTATTATAGTCAAAAGGCATTAAAAAGCGGTGAACCCAGCCATTAAATTGGGATTTAAAAAAGCGAGATTAGAGACTAAACTCTGATCTCATTTTTATTTATCGTATGTTGTTGAACGAATATTAAGAAGTGAATATAATATGTTAAATTTAAAACTTTAATCATGTTTTATTGACAAAAAATTTATCACCTTGTATACTTTTACAAGGTGGTAATTTTGTCTAAGTATTGCATTGTAGATTTTAGGATGAGAAAAGTTGAAAAAGAGTATATTAAGTCTTTAGGCTATGAAATTATAGAAAATAAATTTAATTTGAAGACTTATGACGAGATATCTTCTCATGTAGATATATACTATTTAAATGTAAATGGAAATATTTTTTGCGCACCAGGTAAAAAAATAGATGGTTTTAATATGCTAGTTGGAAATTCTGAAGTGGGTAGTGCGTACCCGGAAGATGTTCTATATAACATGGCTATTATCGGGAGAAACGCAGTTCATAATTTCAAACATACAGACAAAAATGTGTTAGCATATTTAAAAGGAGCAGGGTATAATCTTGTACAGGTAGATCAAGGTTACACGAAGTGCAGCACTTGTGTTTTATCAGATAACGCTTGCATAGTTTCAGATATAGGAATTGCTAGAACATTACTTGATTTAGGTGTGGATGTACTTTATGTATCTGAGCCAGATATAAAATTACTAAAAAGGACAAACAAAATATTTGTAGATGAAGAAAGAATGCGTTTTGAGTATTCAGATATGTCTGGATTTATAGGGGGAGCATTAGTAAGGCTGGGTGACACAGTGATACTTTTTGGAGACAAAGCCAACCTAATAAACGGCAGCAAAATACAAAAATTTATCGAAAGCAAAGGGTTAAAATTCCATTATTTCGAAGGGTTAGATATAATAGATTATGGTGGAATAATAGAGGTGGAAAAGAATATATGAGCGAGTTATTAGAAAAACTAAATCCAGTGCAAAGAGAGGCGTGTGCATATACGGGAGGACCTTTACTTATACTAGCGGGAGCAGGCTCTGGTAAAACACGCGTTTTAACGCATAGAGTTGCATATCTTATCGAACAAGGACTTTGCAATCCATGGGAAATACTTGTTGTTACTTTTACAAATAAAGCAGCAAAGGAAATGAAAGAACGAGTAGAAAGCTTAGTGGGAGAAAATGTAAAAGTTGAATGGCTTGGAACATTTCATAGTATTTGTGTGAGGATTTTAAAAAGAGATATAGAATATCTAGGATATTCAAAGGATTTTAACATTATAGATGAACAAGATAAGCAGAAGCTAATTAAACAAATTTTGAAAGATTTAAAAATAGATGAAGATAAATTTAGTGCTTCTTCTATTGCTAGTAGTATAAGCAAAGCCAAAGATGAATTAAAAACAGCTGTAGATTATGAGAGGGAAGCCTCTGGAGATTACAAAGAAGAGCAAATTGCTAAAGTATATAGAGAATACCAAGCGTTGCTTAAGAAAAATAATTCAGTAGATTTTGATGATTTAATATTTTTGACGGTAAGATTGTTTGAAGAAAATCCATCTAGACTTGAATACTGGCAAAATAAATTTAAATACATATTAGTAGATGAGTATCAGGATACAAATCATGCACAATTTAAAATAATATATATGTTAGCTGGTGCTAGTGGCAATGTTTGTGTTGTTGGTGATGAATCTCAAAGTATATATGGATTTAGAGGAGCGGATATTTCAAATATATTGGAATTTGAAAAGGCATATAAAGACGCTAAAGTAGTTAAACTGGAACAAAATTACAGAAGCACAAAGACGGTTTTAGCGGCTGCAAATGCTGTAATTAAGAACAATAAATCTAAAATAGATAAGTCATTGTGGACTGAAAATGATGATGGTGATAAAATTGACTTGTTCTTTGCTAAAAATGAGTATGATGAGGGCCAGTATATTGTAGATACAATAGATAAGATGGCAAGAGATAATAATTATAATTATTCAGATTTTGTTGTGTTATATAGAACTAATGCACAATCACGTGCAATAGAAGAAGTATTTATGAGAGAAGGAACTCCATATAGAATAATAGGTGGTCTAAAGTTTTATAGCCGTAAGGAGATAAAAGACATAATTTCATATTTAAAACTTATAAATAACCCAAAGGACAATGTATCCTTTACAAGAGTAATAAATGAACCCAAAAGAGGTATTGGTGACACCACAGTAGACAAAATTAGAGAGATAGCAGAAAATAGTGGAACAAGTATGTTTGAAGTTCTTGAAAATGATATCCAGGTGGCTGGATTTAGATGTAGTGCAAAGCTTATTGAATTTAGAGATATAATTAAAAGTATACGTGATAGTGTAAGTATGGGACTATCTAATGCTGATACAATAGATAAAGTATTATCTCTTACAGGATATATGCATGAATTGGAAATAGACAAGTCTAAAGAAAGTGATAGTAGAATAGAGAATATTAAGGAATTAGTTGGTGTTGCTAAAAACTTTGATGAAGAGTCTGCAGATAACGCTTTAGGAGATTTCTTAGATAGTATTGCATTAGTTTCAGATATAGATAATCTTGATGAATCTGAAAGTGCAGTTACTTTAATGACAATGCATAATGCAAAAGGATTGGAATATCCAGTAGTATTTATGGTTGGAATGGAAGAGGGATTGTTCCCTTCTAGACGCGCTATAGATGAAGATAATGTAGAAGAAGAAAGAAGATTATGTTATGTTGGAATAACTAGAGCAGAAAAGCACTTGACTCTTACAATGGCAAAACAAAGAACGATGTATGGCTCTACAACATATACAGTTCCATCTAGATTTGTTTCCGAAGTACCAGATGAAGATTATTCTGAAAAAGCTTTAGATAACAAAGAAAATGGATATAATAAAACATCTTCTAGATATAATGATGATGAATATGGAGCTACTCAAAAGTTTATTAGAAATGGAGGAGCAGATTCTATTTTCACTTTTAGAAATTCTTCTGGTAAAAGTTCTAAATCTTCAAGTATTGGTATTGATGTTTCAAGTTTCTTAAAAAACGTAAATGGTATAACAAATAAAATTAAAATAGAAAGTGATAATTTGGATATGCCAGAATTTGAGGTGGGAATGAGAGTACGACATAAAAAGTTTGGTGATGGACAAATTCTTACCTTAGATGATAGCGATGATTCTTTAATTGCTGAAATACATTTTGACAGATTTGGTACAAAGAGATTAATAGTTGGTTCTTCTACTTTAGAGATTTTGTAGAAATATGCAGAAAAATGTTGCAACTATAATTTAGTTTCGGTATAATATTTGTGTAGTAAATACAAAGTAACAAAGGAGGAAATATATGGAATTACTTAAAGTATCTGCCAAGTCTAGCCCAAATGGCGTAGCTGGCGCAATTGCAGGATTAGTTAAGGAAAATGGAAAGGTAGAAATGCAGGCAATAGGGGCTGGTGCAATAAATCAAGCAGTAAAAGCGGTAGCAATAGCGAGAGGATTTATGATACCAACAGGAGTAGATATTACTTGTACACCATGTTTTACAGAAGTTATGATAGACGACTCTGAAAAAACTGGGATAAGATTTTGTATTGAAAGTAAAAATTTAAATTAGATATATGATAACACCCATAAGAATTTACTTATGGGTGTTATTTAGTGTTAACTTTTTGTGTGTCGTAATGTTTTGAATTTACCAGGGTATGCTAGGTTTATTGCCGCAATTGGGCTGTTATTGCAATAGTTCTTAAGTAAGCCACCTAAGTGATTGACTCTAAATATATTTGCTGTTAGTTGATTTATTATCTGTTCATCATTCCAGCAAAGTATATCTTCTATAAGCCACTTTATTGCATCAATGGCTTTGGATTCAGTCCAAACATCGATTTTTAATACTTCCCATTCCTTAAATGTGTCGCCTGTTGCAGTGGATATCAACTCAAAAGTGCCACCAGCAGCACGTATTGCTTTCGAACCACCGTATTTTATAATCATTTTTGAATTGATTTTAGAAATATCTTCTAGTCTGCTCAAATTTAAATTTTCTTTTTGGGCAACCCATAAGATAAAGTCTTTTTGATTTTTTTTATCTTGCCAAAAGTTAGCTGACACTTTTGAGGCTTCCCAACGTTTAATGTTAAGTTCAGGAAAAGAGTATTGAATTAACGAAAAAACGTCGTAATTAAATATTTTTCTAAATCCTCCTATATAATTTTGAAATAGAAAACCCTGGTTTATATGGCATATTTGAGTACGTGACATGTTATACATGTTTATACAAACATACCGCAATATCTCCTTACAAGTATCCCTATTTAAAAAATTGTTTGGAAACCTTTTGAGTTTACCGGTTATAACTTTGAAATATACCTCTGTGTCCGTTAAGTTTGAATTGTCTGTTCTAAATTTTTTGTACATATTAATTCTCCTTATTTAAGTAAAATTTAACTGACAACCAATAACATTATACCATTTGGTATACATAAAATCAATATATTTAAAGATTAAAAGGTGCAGATAATAAAATATGGAGGTCAACAGTAGTTGACCCCCACATTATAAGACAACTGAATGCCGTCTTATATCACGACATTACTTGGAGATGGAATCCCAACGAGCTTTCAGCACAGGATCTTGAATTTCTTCACCATTTGAGAATGGTACGAATATTCCAGATTCGATGTATCCAGCATTTCGGAGTTCATCCAAAATTTTGTACCCCTTTGCTACATAGGTTTTGCCATTGCGATAGACGAAAACCACTTTCCCATTGTTGGAGCAGAAATGTCCAATTTGATCAACAACGGCACAGTCTAACACTGTGGAATTGAGAACAGGGTAATAGCAATCCTCATAATAGAGGTGCTTTACCTTGACGCCAGTAGAAGGCATCTCAAAACAGTTTTGAAGTGTTTCGTCGCTGATGGTACCGATGTGAAGTCTGTCACAATAAGTGGTGCAATCCTTAATGAATTCTTCCTCATAGGACTTACGTGCCTTTAAGCGGAGCGCATCCCATTTGAATTGTTCACTCTTTGGATAATCTCCGTTGCTAAACGGAACGTAGAAGTATTCTTCCTTGAAACCGTTAGAGCAAAGAAGATGCAAGACACTACGAGTGCACGGGGTGACATAGATCTCATTATCCGAAACAAAGCAGACCGTTGAGTTATTCGTTGCAAAGCAACCATTGAACTTCGGTGCAAGTTCCGAAACATCGATGATCTCTTCTTTAGAGAATTGCGGGAAAACTGCTGTCATGCCAGGGTAAATCCGAACAGCTTCTTCTTTGATGGAATCCATAGTCGTGTTTTTGTTAGTCATTTCACTAACCTCCAATAAAAATTTTGTAGTCAAACCAAGTCGCCAAACACATATTGGATATTTAAATGATTTGATATATATATTATATCACATTTACATAAAAAAGTAAAATTTCGTAATGAGAGAGACCTTTAATAAACAAAAAAGCCGCTCAATAATTTGAACGACTTAAACTGGTGACCCATACGGGAATCGAACCCATGATTCAGCCTTGAGAGGGCTGCGTCTTAACCGCTTGACCAATGGGCCATATAAGACAATATTTATTATAACAAAAGGAAGTCTAAAAGTAAACAAATATGTAGAAAAATTATTGAAAAAAATATGTAAAACATATATAATACTAAAAAAGAAGGAGTGTTTATAGTGATAGAAATTAAAAATTATAGCAAGTCATATAGCGGTAATAAGGTGGTAGATGACATTTCTTTTAAAGTAGATGATGGGGAGATATTTGGTTTTATTGGACATAATGGTGCCGGTAAAACTACTACTATAAAGTCTATAGTTGGAATATTAGATTTTGAAGAAGGAGATATTTTAATTAACGGAATAAGCATAAAACAAAAACCTATAGAATGCAAAAGACAGATTGCATATGTTCCAGATAATCCAGATATATATGACAATTTAAAAGGAATAGAATATTTGAATTTTATTGCGGATATATTTGAAATATCTAAAGATGTGAGACTTAATAGATTTAAAAAGTATTCTGATTTGTTTGGAATGACTAGGTATCTAGGAGATGAGATATCTACATATTCCCATGGAATGAAGCAAAAATTAGTTATAATTTCTGCACTAATTCACGATCCGAAAGTTTTGGTGTTAGATGAGCCATTTGTTGGACTTGACCCAAAAGCAGTATTTGATTTAAAAGAAGTAATGAAAGAATTATGTAGTTTGGGAACCAGCGTTTTCTTTTCAACTCATATATTAGATGTGGCTGAAAAGTTATGTGATAAAGTAGCAATTATTAAAGCTGGAAAAATAGTTAAGATAGGAAGTATGGACGAAATTAAAGGGGATACTTCTTTGGAAAATGTATTTTTGGAGTTGGTGTAAAATATGATTGGTAAAATATTGATTTTACTCAAAGCAGATAGACACAGTATAAACATACTAAATACCGACATAACAAAAAACAAATTTAAAAATATTAGTTCTACTGCTTTTGTAATTATTATAATAGGGATACTTTGCTATGCTATGGGAATGTATGCAAATCTGATGGCTGAACAGTTATATAAACAAGGATATACTTATGTTATGTTAGCTTTGATGATTTTCGTATCACTTATACTTTGTGTGGTAAACACTATTTATAAATCTCAGGGCGTGCTGTTTGTTTCAAAGGATAATGATTTATTATTAGCTTTGCCTATTGAAAAAAAGGCAATACTTGCATCTAGAATAATTAAGCTTATGTTATTAGAGTACATTTGGACAGGAATAATACTTATACCATCACTTGTAGTATATGTATATTATGAAGGACTTACGTTAAGTCTTATTATATCTTCTATAGTAATGCTTATAGCCTTACCTATAATTCCAGTAATATTAGGTACAATACTTGGCTATATAGCTACGGTCATTTCTTCTAGGTTTAAAAGTAAAAATCTTATGCAGATAATAGCCTCAGTGGTAATATTTGTAGTTACTTTTTATTTTAGTTTTAAGCTATCTGGAAATTTAAATGAGCTAATCAATAAAGCACAAGATATATATAAAACGCTAAAGGAAATATATTATCCATTAGGGTTATATATAGAATGCATAGAAAATTTGGATGTATTAAAGCTGTTAGCAATACTTGCCATAAATATGGTACCGCTTATACTATTTGTTTTAATATTTAGCCTAGGGTATTTTAAAATAATTTCTAAATTATCTGAAAACCACTCAAAGTCTAAGTTCACATTTAAGACTGTAAAAACTAGAAATGTATTTGATACATTATTTGTTAAGGAAATGAAAAAGTATTTTAGGTCTAGCGTATATTTATTAAATACTATTGTTGGGCCTATGCTATTGATAATTGGAGCGGTACTTTTATTAGCAAAAGGAGTAGATATTAAGAGCATAACTAGAGACAATGCACAACTACTACAACGATTAAACGAATATATGCCATTGTTATTGTATATGATAGCTACAATGGGAGTTAGTACAGCAAACATTTCTGCTTCCTCAATTTCTATAGAGGGAAAAAACTTACAGCTTTTGAAGTCACTTCCTATTAACACAATGGATATATTTTTAACAAAAGCTGTATTTCACTTTTTAATTGTTTTTATTCCTTCTGCGTTAAGTGTTGCGTTGGCAGCAGTAGTGTTAAATTTAAGCGCTATAGATACAATGATAATTACAATATCTCTGGCTTTAAGTGTATTTATGCAAGCTATGCTTGGAATAGTGATTAATTTGCTTTTACCTAAATTAGACGGAAGTGAAATAGCTATAGTAAAACAAAGCGCAAGTTCAATTTGTAGCATCATAATTGGAATTTTATATGCAATATTGATTATTGTTTTAATGTACAAATTAGAACTTACTCATCCTGTTGTTTTATTTGGAATACTTGCTTTTATAAATATGGTAGTAATACTAGCTTCATGGGTGTTCTTAGAAAAAATAGGAGTTAAAAAATTTGAAGAGTTATAAAGGGGAAACATATGAAAATTGTAAGAAACATAAGTAAAGATATTTTTAGAGGCTATGATATACGCGGAATATATAATGTAGACTTAACAGATGATGTTGCTTATACTATAGGTTTAGCTTTTGGTAGCTACATTATTGAAAATGGAAAAAACAAAGTTATTGTGGGAATGGATAATAGGGCTTCTTCTGAAAATTTAAAAAGCGCCTTAATACAAGGACTAGTTGAAACAGGAGTAAACGTAGTAGATATAGGGCTTGTTACTACTCCTATGTATTACTTTTCATGGGAATATTTAAATATATGTTCAGGCCTTATGATAACTGCAAGTCATAACCCAAAAGAGTATAATGGTTTTAAGATGGCGTTTGATGAAAGCGGTAATGCATTTGGAGAGAAGATACAACAATTTAGAGAGTATATATTAAATGCTCAGTTTAAAAAGGGCAAAGGTAGTGTAGAAAAAGTAAATATTTTATATAACTATATAGAAAGAATACTATCTAATATAGATTTAGGAGCCAGAAATTTAAGAGTAGTTGTTGATCCTGGAAATGGTACGGCAGCAGCTTTTGTAAAGGAAATATTTAATAAATTTAATTCATTAGATGTAAAATATATATGTGATATAAGTGATCCAGCTTTTCCGAACCATCATCCGGACCCTAGCGTTGAAGAAAATACAAAGATGCTTAAAGAGGCAGTATTAGATTTTCATGCAGACGTAGGGCTTGCACTTGACGGAGATGCGGATAGAATTGGTGTAATTGATGAAAAGGGCGAGTATATTCCAATAGACCATTATCTAATAATAATGGCAAGAGATTTGCTTAAAAAGAATAAAAATTACAAAATTTTGTTTGATGTTAAATGTACTAAAGCTTTAGAGGATGATATCAAAGCTTTAGGTGGCATATATGAGAGATATAAAGTGGGAAATTCATACATAAAATACAGAATGAAAGAAGGAAATTTTGCTCTTGGTGGCGAATTTTCAGGACATGTATTTTTCCGTGATAAGTGGTCAGGCTTTGATGATGGAGTATATGCGGGCTTAAGACTTATAGAGCTAATGACACATACAAATAAACCTTTATCTCAGATGCAAAACGGTATCAATAAATATTTTTCTTCACCAGAAGTTAAAATACATTCAACAGAAGAAGAAAAATATATTCTTGTATCAAAAGTTAAAGAGTATGCTATTAAAAAAGATTACAATTTTTCTACAATAGATGGTGTAAGAGTGGAAGAGCCTGATTGGTGGGCTTTAGTACGTGCCTCTCAAACAGGCCCAGACGTAACTATGAGATTTGAAGCCAAAACTATGGAAAAACTAAAAGATATACAAAAGGAATTTGAAAAAGTTGTTTTAGAAGAAGGAGAGAATAAATGAAGTCAGGATTTATTGCTGTAGTTGGTAAACCAAATGCAGGAAAGTCTAGTTTGGTAAATGAACTTGTTGGTTTTGATGTTTCAATAATTACACCAAAGCCACAAACTACAAGGTTTAACATAAAAGGAATAGTTACTACTGATACAGCACAATTCGTATTTGTAGATACTCCAGGAGTTCACACTCCACATCATAAACTTGGTAATTATATGATGAAAGGTGTGGAACTTGCAACAGAGTCTGTAGATGTAATACTTTACATAATTGATGGTACAAAACCAGTATTAGATGATGCAAATAAAAAAATAATACAAAATATAATAACACAAAATAAAAAAATATTATTTTGTATAAACAAAGTAGATAAAATTAAAAAGGAAAACATATTAAAAATTATTGATGAGTATAACAAATACATAGAAAGCATAGGAGGCTCTTTTGCAGATATAATACCAATATCTGTACATAAAAAAGATGGTCTAGATATCCTTATGAAGTCTATTGAATCAGTTTTACCAGAAGGTGATTTAATTTACGACGTAGATGATATAACAGATATATCTCAAAGGGATATAGCATCTGAGATAATAAGAAGCAAAGCATTAAAATATTTAAATGAGGAAATTCCTCATGGTATAAATATAGTTATAGACAAAATGAAAGATAGAGTGACGGAAAACGGTAATGTGGTTTGGAATATAGAAGCTACTTTGATATGCAAAAAAGAATCACATAAACCAATAATAATTGGAAAAGATGGAGCTATGCTAAAAAGGATTACAATAGATTCCAAAAAAGATATCGAAAAAATGCTAGAAGCAAGAGCCAACCTTAAAATATGGGTTAAAGTACGACCTGACTGGGATAACAATGAAGCATATTTGTCTAACATAAAAGACAAAATACGTTAAAAATATCTAATATACAACAATTTTGTTTGTATATAATGTGTGAAGCTGCGTAAAATATTATTAGGTGATAATATGTCAAGAGACACACTTTGGAATGAATTTGAGAAAACTGGGAAAATAGAAGATTACATGAAATATAAATTAAATGAAACAAAAAATGAGGAAGTAAATGAAACTGTTAAAAGTGAAGGGAATAGTAATAAAGGAGACTCAATATAACGATAATGATAAGATTCTTACTGTTTTTACAGATGAGTTTGGTAAAATATCTTGCATGGCAAAGGGAGCAAAAAAGACAAATAGCTCCCTTCTTGCACCATGCCAATTTTTAGTATATAGTGAGTTTGTTTTATATAAAGGGACAAGCTTTTATCACATAAATTCCGCCGAAATAATAGACACCTTTTACAATTTAAGAATTGATTATGATAAATTAAACATTGCTTATGATATCACTAAAGTATTAATGCAATCTATTTGTGAGGGAGAAGAATCAAAAGAGGTTTTATCATTGTTTTTAAATACTATGTTTGTTATTGAAAATAAAGATATACCTGCTAAGCAAATAGAAACAATATTTAAATTAAAATTATTGTCTTTGTTAGGATATATGCCAAATATTGTTACTTGTAATAAATGTGGCAATTCGTTAGTTAAAGATTCGTATAAAAATTACTATTATTCTTTTGCAGAAAATAATGCGATTTGTGAAAATTGTTTTGCAGAAGAACTATCACAGATGAGCAAAAATAAAACTACATATGTTAAGATGAGCCAAGCTGTATATTTTGCATGCGTTTATGTTGTATCTAGTCCGATCAAAAAAATATTTAGTTTTAGTTTGGATGATGTTTGCCTTAATGAATTTATACAATATGTAGATATGTTATATAGTGTAGTTATGTTTTAAGTCCGCAATACAATTTAGTGTTGTCGGACTTGTTATATTTATTTAGATTTTTCTTGAAAATTTCATACATATATTATATAATATAACCTGTTAAATTAGGAAATGAGGTAATTGTATGACAATATCTGAAGAAGAAGTAAAACACATAGCAAATCTTGCAAAACTTAAATTAAGTGATGAAGAAGTTAAGAAATTTAGCACAGAACTTGGTCAAATAGCAGATTTTGTAGAGAAACTAAAAGAGGTTGATGTATCAAGTGTTAGCCCTACAGCGTTTATAGTGGACAAGCAAAACGTATTTAGAGAGGATGAATTACGTCCTTCATTTGATAGAGAGCTTATACTAAAGAATGCACCATCTAAAGATGCAGGCTGTATAAGTGTACCAAAGGTTGTAGAGTAAAGGAGTGTAGCAAGTATGTACGAAAAATTTACAATGCATGAAATAGCAGATAGAATAAAAAATAAAGAAGTAAGTATTAAAGACGTTTTAGATGATACTTTTGCAAGAATTGACGCCCTAGAGCCTAAAATTCAAGCATTTGTTACTTTAAACAAAGAGTATGCATATAAAAGAGCAGAAGCCCTACAAGAAAAGTTAAATTCAGGAGAAGACATAGGAGTATTAGGTGGTGTGCCTATTGCTATAAAGGACAATATGTGTATGGAAAATACTCAAACTTCATGTTCTTCAAAAATGTTAGAGAACTTTATAAGCCCATATAATGCTACTGTTGTAGAGAGATTAGAAAACGCAGGTGCAATAATTGTTGGTAAAACGAACATGGATGAATTTGCAATGGGTTCTTCTACAGCTACATCTGCATTTAAAAATACTACAAATCCATGGGATACAACTCGTGTACCTGGCGGTTCATCTGGTGGAAGTGCAGCAAGTGTTGCAGCAGATATGGTATACGCATCTTTAGGTTCAGATACTGGTGGAAGTATTCGTCAACCAGCTTCATATTGTGGTATAGTAGGACTTAAACCAACATATGGTCTTGTATCTCGTTTTGGTCTTGTAGCATTTGGGTCATCACTTGATCAAATTGGACCATTTGGAAAAGATACAATGGATGCGGCTATAATTATGAACGTTATTGCAGGTCATGATAAAAAAGATTCTACATCAGTAGAATACACTGTACCAGATTATACTACAACTCTTAACAATCCAATTAAGGGATTAAAAGTTGGTGTGCCTTTCTCATTTTTTAAAAATGGTTTAGCAGAAGATAAATTAGAAATATTTAATAAATCTATTGAAGTATTAAAATCTCTTGGCTGCGAAATTAAAGAAGTAGCGTTAGATTATGCAAAATATGCTTTGCCTACATATTACATAATAGCAACTGCAGAAGCTTCATCTAACCTTGCTAGATATGATGGAATAAAATATGGCTACAGAACAAAAGAGTTTGATGACCTTCAAGATATATATTCAAAATCTAGAACTGAAGGCTTTGGTGATGAGGTAAAAAGAAGAATTATGCTTGGCACATATGTACTAAGTTCTGGATACTATGATGCTTATTATAAACGTGCAGGACAAGTTAGAACATTAATAGTTGATGACTTTAAAAAGGCTTTTGAAGAAGTAGATGTTATAGCTCTTCCAACAACTACAAGTGGAGCATTTAAGTTTGGAGAAAAATTATCTAATCCAACTGAAATGTACTTAGAAGATATATTTACAGTTCCAGTAAATATAGCAGGAATACCTGCAATATCTATACCAGGTGGGTTTGATGCAACAGGCCTTCCAATAGGGTTACAGTTTATTGGTAAAGCTTTTGATGAAGCATTACTTCTAAACATTTCACACGCTTATGAACAAGCAACGGATTTTTCTAAGGTTAAACCTAATATTTAAAGGGGAGAAGTTATGTTACAATCTAAAATTATAGGAGATACAAAAAAAGATTGGCCAAGTGAAGCAACTTTAAAAAGCCATGGACTACTTTTAAAAGGTGGCTATATTAAGCAGATGGCAAGTGGAATATTTACACTTATGCCATTAGGATATAAAGTTGCAAGTAAAATTGAAAATATAATTCGTGAAGAAATGAACAAAATTGGCGCACAAGAAATACTTATGCCAGTTGTTGCTACTAAAAAATTGTGGGATATGGCTGGTAGATACGATTCAGTAGGCTCAGAATTATTAAGATTTAAAGATAGAACTAATACTGATATGGTACTATCTATGACACACGAAGAAGCAGCTGTATTTACAGCATTAAACGAAGCAGTATCTTATACTAAATACCCATTTTCAATATACCAAATACAAACTAAGTTTAGAGATGAGGCAAGAAGTAGGGGCGGACTTATTCGTGTAAGAGAGTTTACTATGAAAGATGCATATTCTTTCCATACTAGTGAAGAAAGTCTAGATACTGTATATAACGAATATTACGATGCATATAACAGAATATTTGCAAGAGCTGGAATACCAGAAGTTGTGGCAGTAGCATCAGATACTGGCATGATGGGCGGAAGCACTGCTCATGAGTATATGTTACTTTGTGATGCTGGAGAAGATAAAATAGTTACATGTGGTTCATGTAATTTTAGTGCAAACATGGACGTTGCAGAATGTAAATATGAAAATAGCCCTAATAGTATAGAGACTGCATTAGAGGAAGTTTACACACCAGATATTAAAACTATTGAAGCTTTAGAAGAATATTTAAATATTCCAAGAATCCAATTTATTAAAGCAGTTGTGTATTATAGAATTGATACGAAAGAAACTGTTATAGTATTTGTTCGTGGAGATAAAGAAGTAAATGAAACAAAGCTAAGAAATCTTCTTAAGGTTGATGATGAGCATCTTGTACCAAAAACAGAGGAAGAAGGAGATGGCATCTGTTATGGTTTTATAGGGCCAGTTGGTTTGGATGCAAAGGCTGTTGTTATTTATGATAAATCTCTTGAGGGTGAAAAATCTTTAGTTGCTGGTGCAAATAAGAAAGATCATCACATAAAAGGAATAAATCTTTTACGTGATGTAAAAGATGTTAAATTTGTAGATATAGCTAAAATTACGACTGAAGATATGTGTCCTATGTGTGGTAAAAAAACAGTAAACATATCTAATGGTATTGAAGTTGGAAACATATTCAAATTAGGTAAAAAATATACTTCTGCAATGGGTATGACTTACCATGATGAGCAAGGAAAAGAAAATACCCCTATAATGGGATGCTACGGAATTGGAGTAGGCCGTCTTATGGCATCAGTATTGGAAGCTCGTGGAACTGAAAAAGCTACTAATTGGCCAGTAGAAATTGCACCATATGATGTTCATATAGTACCAGTAGATTATACTAAGACAGAACAAATTAAATGTATAGCAGATGATTTGTATAAAGGCTTACTAAATTTAAAACTAGATGTACTTTTAGATGATAGAAATAAGAGTGCAGGCGTAAAATTTGCAGATGCAGATTTAATAGGAGCAAACATTAGAATAGTAGTAAGTAAAAGAAATCTTGAACAAAATAAATTTGAAGTTAAGATTAAAGGAAATGATGAAGCTATACTTGTAGATGTAGAAGATATTTACACAAAAATAGAAGAAATTATGAAAGGATGGAAAAAGTAATGAGGGAAGATTATGAAGTTATAATTGGACTTGAAGTCCATGCAGAACTTGCTACAAAAACTAAAATATACTGTGGTTGTTCAACAGAGTTTGGATCAGATCCTAACACTCATTGTTGTCCAATTTGTACAGGTATGCCAGGAGTACTTCCTGTACTAAATAAAAAAGTTGTAGAGTATGCAGTTAAAATGGGACTTGCTACTAATTGTGAGATAGCAAGATTTTCAAAGCAAGATAGAAAAAATTATTTCTACCCTGACCTTCCTAAAGCTTACCAGACTTCACAATATGATTTGCCTTTGTGTGAACATGGACATGTAGAATTCATGGTTGGTGACCAAAAGAAACGTGTTGGTATTACAAGAATACATATAGAAGAAGACGCAGGTAAATTAATACATGATCCTTACACTGGCGACACATTAGTAGATTTTAACAGATGTGGTGTACCTCTAATAGAAATTGTTTCTGAACCAGATATACGTTCAGCAGAAGAAGCTGTAGGTTACATGCAGACTTTAAAATCTATTCTAGAGTATTTAGAGATTTGTGACTGTAAAATGCAAGAAGGTTCACTTCGTTGTGATGTAAACCTTTCCGTTAGAAAGAAAGGAGAAACAAAGTTTGGTACTCGTACAGAAACTAAGAACTTAAACTCATTTAAAGCTATTGCAAGGTCAATTGAGTACGAAACAGAACGTCAAATTAAAGAACTAGAAAATGGCGGAAAGATTTACCAGGAAACAAGACGTTGGGACGATGACAAGGGAATTGGTTATGCAATGCGTACAAAGGAAGACGCACATGATTATAGATATTTCCCAGAGCCAGATTTAGCACCAATAGTTTTAAGTGACGAATACATAAACGGTATTAAAGAGAGTTTGCCAGAGATGCCAAATGTACGTAAACATAGATATATAGAAGAATTTGGTTTGCCAGAGTATGATGCAGAACAAATTACAAATTCAAAACATATGGCAGAATTCTTTGATAAGGCAGTTAAAACTTGTGGTAACGCAAAACTTGTATCTAACTGGTTAATGAGTGATGTTGCAAGAATACTTAATGAGCAAGAAATAGATATAGCTGAAGCAAAGTTTACAGCAGAACAGTTAGGAAATCTTATATCTCTTATTGAGAAAAACGTTATATCTTCAGCTATAGCAAAGAAAGTATTTGAAGATATGGCACAAAGCGGAAAAGATCCTGAAAGTATTGTAGAAGAAAAAGGCTTAAAACAGGTAACTGATGAGGGAGCAATACGTGATATTGTAATTAAAGTATTGGATCTAAACCCAGCTTCTGTTGCAGATTATTTGGCTGGAAAAGAAAGAGCAATGGGCTTTATTGTTGGTCAAACAATGAAAGAATCTCATGGTAAAGCAAACCCAGTAATGGTAAATAAATTGGTAAAAGAAGAACTAGAAAAAAGAAAATAAGAATAAAAAGAGGGTGTATATTAAGCGTTATACCCTCTCTTTTATTTAATACTTTACATTTTTTACATTATTACCAGTTCACAAAAACGCAACTTTGTGATATAATTGTTATGGTTTAGTTAAAGGAGAAATTTTAATGATTAAAAAAGTGGCATTAGTGACACTTGGATGCTGCAAAAACGAAGTAGACAGCGAAATGATTTTAGGTTTTATGAAAACTAAAGGATTTGAAATAACTACAGATATATATGCAGCACAAGTAATTATAGTAAATACATGCGGGTTTATTGAATCTGCAAAAGAAGAGGCAATCAGTACAATATTAGATATGGCAAACTTGAAAACCACAGGAGTTTGTGAGAACTTAATCGTAACTGGTTGTTTAGCAAAAAGATACAAACAAGAAATTTATTCTAACTTTCCAGAAGTAGACTTAGTTATTGGCGTAGATGAATATAACAATATTGACAAAATTTTTTCAGAACATTTTAATCTTAAAGAGCAAAATTTTTGCTTAGATTTTAATAATAGAATGATATCCACAAAATTTCCAACAGCATATTTAAGAATTGCAGATGGATGCAATAATAATTGTACTTATTGCGCTATTCCTTTAATTCGAGGAGGACTTAAGAGTAGAAAAATTGAAGATATTGTTAGAGAAGCAAAAGGCTTGGTAGATAAAGGAATAAAAGAACTTGTAGTAATAGCTCAAGATACAACATCATATGGGATTGACTTATATGGAAAACCAATGTTATATTCTTTGCTTAAAGAGTTGTCTAAATTAGATACAGAGTGGATTAGAGTATTATATATGTACCCTGGTAAGGTAAATGATGAATTACTTTCTGAGATAAAAAATAACCCTAAAATATGCAAGTATTTTGATTTACCTCTTCAACATATTTCAGATAATATGTTAAAGGCAATGAATAGACACACTAACAAAGCTGAGGTGTATACACTTATACAAAAAATAAGAGAAGAAATACCAGATGCTATTATTAGAACGACTGTTATGACTGGTTTCCCAGGAGAAACTGACGAGGATTTTGCTGAACTTAAAAAGGCAATTTTAGATTTTAAATTTGATAGACTGGGAGCTTTTACTTATTCTGCAGAAGAAGATACAAAGGCAGCTTTAATGCCTAATCAAATAGACGAAAAAATTAAAACTCAAAGATATGATGAAATAATGAAATTGCAGCAGGAAGTTTTAAAGGTGCAAATGTCCAAAAACATAGGCAAGGTTGTTAAGGTATTGGTACAAGATGTGTCCCCTGATGAAATGTATTTTGAATGCAGATCTTATATGGACTCACCAGACGTTGATCCCAAAATTTATTTGCCTATTGATCAAGATACATCAAATATCATAATAGGTGGCTTTTATAATGTGAAAATAACAAAAGTACATGGTTATGATTATATATGCGAATACGTAGAAGAAAAGGAGTTAAGTTATGTATAGTAAAGATGATTTAAAGAAAAGTACACTAGCTGAATTAAGAACTATTGCAGAAAAAATAAAACTAGATGGATATGAAAGATTAAAAAAAGAGTATTTGATTGAAGAAATTATAGGGAAATTGGAAGAGAAAAAAGAACTTGATGTTAAAAACGATATACATATAGAAAATCCAGAGACGGATTATATTGCTGAAGGAATACTTGAAGTATTATCTGATGGTTTCGGTTTCTTAAGAAGTGACAATTATTTGTCTGGTAATAAAGATATATACGTTTCAGCAGTTCAAATAAGAAGATTTAATTTGTCTACTGGAGATAAGTTAAAAGGAATTGCAAGATTTACATCAGACCCAGCGAATAAATTTCCTTCAATGATATATATTGAAGCTATCAATGATGATAGAGTAGAAGTAGCTCTAAAGCGTAAAGCTTTTGATGCACTAATTCCAATATATCCTTGTGAAAAGCTTGTTTTAGAAAATGGCGAAAATTCTACAACTATGAGACTTTTAGATATAATTGCACCAATTGGTAAAGGAAGTCGTGGAATGATTGTTGCACCACCTAAAGCAGGAAAGACTACATTATTAAAGCAAATCGCAACTAGTATTTTAAAAAATAATCCAGAAGTAATTCTTATGGTTTTACTTATAGATGAAAGACCAGAAGAAGTTACAGATATCGAACGTTCAATAGATGCTGAAGTTGTTTCTTCAACTTTTGATGAGGCACCAGAGCATCACATTAAAGTTGCAAAAATGGTTTTAGAAAGAGCTAAAAGGCTTGTTGAACACAATAAGGACGTTGTAATACTTCTAGACAGTATTACAAGACTTGCAAGGGCAAATAACTTGACTGTAGAGCCATCTGGAAGAACTCTATCTGGAGGACTAGATCCAGCGTGCTTGCACTTTCCAAAGAGATTTTTTGGAGCAGCAAGAAATATTGAAAATGGTGGCAGCTTGACAATACTTGGAACTGCTTTAATAGATACAGGAAGTAGAATGGATGATATAATCTTTGAAGAATTCAAAGGAACAGGAAATATGGAAATTACATTAGATAGAAAATTAAGTGATAGAAGAATATTCCCTTCTATAGATATTATTAAATCTGGAAGCAGACGTGATGACTTACTTCTTAACAAGAATGAACAGGCTGCTCAAAATATAATACGTAAGTTGATTGCAAATCAAAATGCGTCAGGACAATTGGATGTTATAGAAAAAATTATTTCCATGATAAACAAAACCAAAACAAATGTAGAATTCATGGAACTGTTGAGCAAACAAGTAAAAAAAACACCTAAAGAATAAAATGATTAGAAATACAGTGTGTCTATTTAATTTAATACACTGTATTTTGATTCTCTTGACACGAACGTATGTTTATAGTACAATATATGGTATGGAGGAATGATATGAAAAGAGTATATAATAAATTAGTAAGAGATAATATAATAAATATTATTAAAGAAAACGGAGAAATACCTATATACAGAATATTAGAAAATGATGAATATTGGGAATGCTTGTTAAAGAAAGATGCAGAGGAATTATTGGAAGTAAAATATGCGCAGTCAAAAGAAGAAAGAAAAAAAGAATTAGCGGACAAATTAGAGGTGCTAAAAGCTATGATTAGCACAAGTGGCTTTACTTTTGACGAAATAATTGAGGAGGCCAAGAAAAAAGAAAATAATAATGGAGCGTTTAACAAGAAATTATTTCTTGAAAGCGTTATTAAAACTGATAAAAATGTTTAATTAAATTTTTAGACAAAACTCAAAAAATATCTTGATTTTTTTTGGTAATATAGTATAATATCTTTTGTGAGCAGTTAGGGGTATAGTTCATTGGTAGAATAAGAGTCTCCAAAACTCCAGAGCTAGGTTCGATTCCTAGTACCCCTGCCAAAAGTTAGAGTAAACCACTAAGTAATGCTTAGTGGTTTATTTTTGCAATGTTCACTATTCATTATACTTTACATAATATCTGTAATATGTTATAATTAAATTGTAGTTTAAACTACGAATCTTATAAAATAATTTTTAAGGAGGACTAATTCATTATGGCTAATACTTTGGAACAAATGTGTTATGAATTAGAAGAAGGGTTACGTTCGCTGCGGATGTGCGGACGTGAATACCCGGATTCAAAGGCATTTGCTAAATTTCTTATTCGTAAAGAAGAAGACTATGAAGAGTTCTTAGAACTTGTTGCGCCACTTGAAAGGGATACATTTGCACCTTATGTTGTAGATTATCTGCGGGATAAACGTGCTGATAGAAAGTTCCTTGGAATGACACAAAGAACCTCAGAGTATTTCAAAGTCACAAAAAAGCTCATGAAGAGCATCGAAGCAGGTCTATAAACAGGCAAACAGCGTAGATTTAGTTCAAATCTACGCTGTTTTATTTGACTTTGAAGCCCTAATGATGTATACTAAATAAGTATTGTGACAGTTATGTCATGGTTTGTTCGGTAAAAAATGTTAAGGTATGTGTTCGGAAAATAAATTAGGTTTAATAACAAAAAAGGAGTGATATAATGGAAGAAAAACATAATAGTATCGTTTATGACGATAGTAAGAGTAATAAATTAAATATTAAAAAGAAAATTAAGAAAAACGAAAATATAAATATTGATGCTGCAAGCATTGAAAATATACAAAGTAAAGTAGAAAAAAAACGTACGCAAAGAGAAAAGATAGAACCTAAGAAAAATTCTAGAACAGATAATAATAATAAAAAAGAAACAAAGAAAGTTCCGACAATTAGAGAGAGCTTTTTCGAAAAGAACAAACTAAAGATAATTCCTTTAGGAGGATTAGAGGAAATAGGAAAAAACATTACAGTATTTGAATATGGTAACGATATAATTGTAGTAGACTGTGGTGTCGCATTCCCAGAAGATGACATGCTTGGTGTAGATTTGGTTATACCAGATATAACATATCTTGAGAAAAATAAAAATAAGATTAGAGGAATGGTAATAACTCATGGACATGAAGATCATATAGGCTCAATACCATATTTTTTAAAGAAAATTAATGTACCCATTTATGCTACAAAACTTACAGTAGGTTTAATCAAGGCTAAACTTGAAGAGCATAATTTACCAGATAATATTAAAATTAAGTGTGTTGAGGCTGGACAAAGTATAACTCTTGGCAAGTTTAAAGTTGAGTTTATACATACAACTCACTCAATAGCAGATTCAGTTGCATTTGCTATTACTACTCCTGTTGGTACTGTAGTTCATACAGGAGACTTTAAGGTAGATTATACTCCAATAGATGGTAAACCAATGGACTTCCAACGTTTTGCAGAACTAGGACATCAAGGAGTTAAGCTTTTGATGTCAGACTCTACTAACGTTGAAAGACCAGGCTATACAATGTCTGAGAGAAAAGTTGGTATCGAATTTGATAAACTTTTCATGAATAATAAAAAGAGAATAATTGTTGCAACATTTGCTTCTAATATTCACAGAATTCAACAAATAGTTAATTCTGCAGTAAAATTCGGAAGAAAAGTAAGCATTATAGGTAGAAGTATGGTACGTGTTATGGACGTTGCACGTGAACTAGGATATTTAACTGCACCAGAAGATACTTTTATAGACATAGATAAAATTGGCCTATATAATCCAGAGCAACTCGTAATTATTACAACAGGTTCTCAAGGCGAACCGATGGCTGGTCTTGCACGTATGTCGCAGGGCGAACATAAAAAAGTAACTATTACCGAAAATGATATGGTAATTCTTTCATCTTCACCAATACCAGGAAACGAGAAGTCAATTGGTAAAGTAATAGATAGCCTTCAAAAGATCGGAGCGGAAGTAATATATAATCAATTAGCTGATGTCCATGTATCTGGACACGCTTGCCAAGAAGAATTAAAGCTAATGTTATGCTTAACAAAACCAGAATTCTTTATGCCAGTACATGGTGAATACAGATTTTTAAGACATCATAAAGAACTTGCTAAATCACTTGGTATAAAATCTGAAAATATATTCATATCTCAAAACGGTAGAATATTAGAAATTGATGAGCATGGTGCTAGGCTTACTACACAAGTACAATCTGGTATCGTCTTAGTTGATGGACTAGGTGTAGGAGATGTAGGAAACATAGTTCTTCGTGATAGACAATTATTATCTGAAAATGGTATGATACTTGTAGTATTTTCATTAGAAAGCGGAACTGGACGTTTAGTTGGCGGACCAGACATAATAACTAGAGGATTTGTGTATGTTCGTGAATCTGAAGATCTTGTTGATGAAATTAGAGAATTTTCTAAGTCAAAAATACTAGCTCTTCAAGATGCTCATGTTACTGAATGGTCAAGTATAAAATCTAACTTAAGACAAGAAATATGCGACTATGTATATAGAAAAACAAAACGTAATCCTATGGTGCTACCAATAATTACGGAGGTAAGAACAAACACTACTGAGAAGGGAGAATAATGATGGAAAACAAAAATGAGGAATTAGCATCTCTTATATTTCCAGACATAACTGAAACAATAGAAGATTTAGAAAAAAGATATCCAAAGCGTAATTTACCTGAGGGAGCAGAGGTAACTCGTTTTGCTCCTTCGCCAACAGGCTTTTTACATATAGGAGGACTATTTGGCTCACTTATAGACATGACTGTTGCAAATGAGACAAATGGTAAGTTTATATTTAGAATTGAAGATACAGATAAAAAGCGTGAAGTTGAAAATGGAGTTCGTGATTTAATAACTCAAATGAGAGCATTTAAAGTTATTAACGACGAAGGACTTGTATCTGAAACAGAAGAAGTAGGAAATTATGGTCCATATAAACAAAGTGAGAGAGAATACATATACAAAGTTTGTGCTAAAGAGCTGATACGCAAGGGACGTGCATACCCATGCTTTTGTACTTCTGAGGAATTAGATAGATTAAGAGAATCTCAAGAGAAAAATAAACAAATACCAGGATATTACGGAATGTATGCTAGATGTAGAAATTATACAGCAGACGAAGCTATAGAAAAAATAAAAAGCGGAATGCCATACATTATACGTTTTAGATCATTAGGAAGCCATTTAAAGAAGGTAAAAGTACAAGATATAATCCGTGGAAAAATAGAAATGGCTGAAAATGACCAAGATATAGTAATAATTAAATCAGATGGATTACCTACATATCATTTTGCACATGCTGTTGATGATCACTTTATGAGAACTACAATAGCTGTAAGAGGCGAAGAATGGATACCTTCTACTGCACTTCATTTAGATTTGTTTGGTGCCTTAGGATTTGAACCTGTAAAATATGCTCATACTCCAACAATTATGAAAAACGATAATGGCTCAAAGAGAAAGCTTTCAAAAAGAAAGGATCCAGAGTCAGCAGTATCTTTCTTTATAGAAGAGGGATATCCTGCAGACAGTATAATTGAATACTTGCTTACAATTATAAATTCAGACTATGAACTATGGAGAAAAGCAAACAAAGATGCTTCTTGGCGTGAATTTAAAGTGAAATTAAATAAACTTAATTCATCAGGCGCTTTGTTTGATATGCAAAAGCTTACAGATGTATCTAAAGAAGTAATATCAAGATATAAAAGTCAAGAATTACTTTCACTTGTATTAGACTGGGCTAAAGTTTATGACAAAGAGTTATATGACATATTAAACAAAGATTTAGAGTATGCAAAAGAGGTATTTGCAATAGAAAGAGATAATGCAGTTAAAATTAGAAAAGATATAGCTAAATACAAAGATGTAATTCCTAATACATTTTATATGTATGATGAATTATATGAAAAAGATATAAAAAATGGTTTAGATTTCAATTTAGAAAAGCTAAACAGGGAAGATATAAAGGCTATACTTAATAATTATCTTAACATACATAGTTCCTCTTTAGACAAAGAAACTTGGTTTGCAAATGTTAAAGAAATGGCAAGCACTATGGACTTTTGTGTAAACATGAAAGAATACAAAGCCTCTCCTGAAAGTTTTAAAGGAAGTATTGCAGATGTTACAGATGTAATAAGAGTAGCTATTTCAAATAGGCACAATACGCCAGATATATACTGTATTATGCAAGTGTTAGGCGAGCAAAGAACAAAAGAGAGAATTAAAAAAGCTGTAGAAAATATATAGAAAGGGGTAAATTTTATATGGAAGCAGAAAAGAAAAATTATTCTGAAACATTAAATCTACCAAAAACAGACTTCCCAATGCGTGGAGGTTTACCTGAAAAGGAACCACAAATATTGGAAGAGTTATATAATAAAAATATTTATTCTAAAATGGTAGAAAGAAATAAAAATACAGGGAAATCATTTGTATTACATGATGGACCACCTTATGCTAATGGTAATATACATTTAGGGCATGCATTTAATAAGATTCTTAAAGATATAATTATTAAATACAAGAATATGTCAGGTTTTTATGCCCCATATATTCCTGGTTGGGATACACATGGTCTTCCTATCGAAAAAAAGGTAGAACAGGTATTAAAAATTAGTAAAGACATGGTAGGAATTCCTGAGTTTAGAAGAAAATGTAAAGAATATGCTTTAGAACAAGTAGAACTTCAAAAGAAAGGCTTTAAACGTTTAGGTGTACTTGGTGACTTTGAAAATAGATATGTAACACTTGATCCAGATTTTGAAGTAGAACAAATCAAAGTTTTTGCAGACATGTATAAAAAAGGATATATCTATCGTGACTTAAAACCAGTTTATTGGTGTGAAGACTGTAGAACTGCGTTAGCAGAAGCAGAAATTGAGTACCAAGACGATACAGCAACAAGTATATTTGTTAAGTTTAAAGTAAAAGAAGATAAATCTTTATTTGATGGTGTACTAGATAAGTCTAAATTATATTTTGTAATATGGACTACAACACCTTGGACAATGCCAGGTAACCAAGCTGTTACTGTAAACCCAGATTTTGAATATTCAATAGTAAATGTATCTGACGAGTACTACGTAATTGCAACTGAACTAGTAGAGTCTGTTATGAAAGAAGCTGGCATTGAAGAATATACAGTGTTAGACAAAACATTTAAAGGAAAAGAATTTGAAAACATACAACTTGAGCATCCAATGCTTCCTAAATTATCTCGTGTAATTCTAGGTGCAGATAATGATTTGTGTGTTACACTAGACGCAGGTACTGGTCTTGTTCATACTGCACCAGGACATGGACATGAAGACTATCTTGCTTGTAAACGTTATGGAGATATTGAAATAATTTGCCCAGTAGACGACAAAGGTTACATGACAAGTGAAGCTGGAGAGCTTGAAGGTTTAAAATATACTGAAGCTAATAAGAGGGTAATTGAACGTCTAGGTGAGCTTAATGCACTTCTTGCTAAAAAAGAACTTGTTCACCCATACCCACACTGTTGGAGATGTCACAAACCTGTAATATACAGAGCAACTACTCAATGGTTTGCATCAGTTAAAGAGTTTAGAAATGATGCATTAAAAGCAGTTAAAACTGTTAAATGGTATCCTGCTTGGGGCGAAGAAAGAATGCTTAATATGCTAAAAGATAGAGGCGACTGGTGTATATCTCGTCAAAGAGCATGGGGGGTACCAATTCCAATATTTTATTGCGAAGACTGTGGTAAGGAGTACATAAACGACGAAACTATTCAACGCCTTATAACAGTATTTAAAGAAAAAGGAACAAATGCATGGTATGAGTTTTCTCCTGAAGAGTTATTAGGAGATATATCATTTAAATGTGAATGTGGATGTACTCACTTAATAAAAGAAAAAGATATCATGGACGTTTGGTTTGATTCTGGTTCAAGTCACTTTGCAGTATGTGCTACTGAAAAATATGGTTTAAGTTGGCCAGCAGATTTGTATTTAGAGGGAAATGACCAATATAGAGGTTGGTTCCAATCTTCACTTCTTACATCTGTTGCTGTAAAAGGAATTGCTCCATATAAGGAAAATGTTACACATGGTTTCTTAATAGATGAAGATAAAAGAAAGATGTCTAAAAGCTTAGGAAACGGTGTTGATCCTATGGAGGTATGTAACGAATTTGGTGCAGATATATTAAGACTTTGGACTGTATCTTCAGATTACCACGCAGATGTTAGAGTATCTAAAGATATAATAAAAGGAATAGCAGAAGTGTACAAAAAGATAAGAAATACAGCTAGATTTATGCTTGGAAATCTTTATGATTTTGATCCTGACACTGAATATGTAGACTATGAAAAACGTGATGAACTAGATAGATACATAATGTATAAAGCAAATGAACTTGTAAAAGACTCAACTAAAGCATATGACGTTTATGAATTTCATACTGTATTTAATGCAATTCATAGATTCTGTACTTCAGATTTAAGTTCAAAATATCTTGATGTAGTAAAGGATAGATTATATACACTTGATGCTAAAAATGCGTTAAGAAAAAGTATACAGTCTACTATGTACGATATACTAAAAATAATGACTAAACTTTTAGCACCTATTCTTTCATTTACTGCAGAAGAAATTTGGAGTTATATAAAACTTTCTAGTAGTGATGCGGCTGAATCTGTTCTTCTTACAGATATGCCAAAGCCAGATAATAAGTATGAAGACAACATACTTGTAGAAAAATGGGATAAGATATATGAGTTAAGAGAAGAGGCATTAAGTGCAATAGAAAAAGCTAGGGCTGAAAAACTTGTAGGTCATCCATTAGATGCTAAAGTAGTGTTTACGCTTCCAGAAAAAGAATATAATATATTTAAAGATATGGATAAGACACTTACAATGATTCTAATTGTTTCAAAAGTAGAAGTAGAGCAAGGAGAAAGAAATATAACTGTTGTAAAAGCAGAAGGTACAAAATGTGATAGATGCTGGAAATATAACGAGCATGTAGGAGAAGATACAGAACATCCTACAATTTGTCCAGAATGTATAGGAGCTTTAAACAAAATGAACTAAATTTTAAAACCTGTATATAATATATTATACAAAGTTTATGTATATATAGGTGATAAAATGGAAAAAATAATATACGCTGATCATAGCGCTACAACATATGTAAAAAAAGAAGTTTTAGAAGAAATGTTGCCATACTTCACCAAGGAGTATGGCAACGCTTCGTCTCAATATAAATTAGGTGGCACAGCAAAAAGTGCATTAGAAAATTCAAGAACAAAAATTGCTCATATAATAGGTGCTCATTCGGATGAAATATATTTTACGTCAGGTGGTAGCGAATCGGATAATTTAATTATTAGAGGTATTGCACATGCCTTAAAGCATAAAGGTAGGCACATTATAACTTCTAAAATAGAACATTTAGCTGTTCTAAATACTTGTAAAGACTTAGAGGATGAAGGTTTTTGTATAACATATCTAGAGCCCGATGAAAGAGGTTTTGTGTCTTGTGACAAGGTGTACAATGCTATTAGACCTGACACTATTTTAATTAGTATTATGTTTGCAAACAATGAAATTGGAACAATTCAAGATGTATTACAAATTTCAAAGATTGCTAGATCACATGGTATATTTTTTCATACGGATGCAGTTCAAGCTATTGGCACCATTCCTATAAATGTAGAACTAATGGGAATTGATGCTCTGAGTATGTCTGCTCATAAATTTTATGGTCCAAAAGGTATAGGCGTTGCATATATAAAAAGGAATGTCCCTTTTAAACCATATTTAACAGGAGGACATCAAGAGAAAAACAAGCGTGCAGGCACTGAGAATATACCAGCAATAGTAGGTATGGCTAAAGCTTTAGAATTAGCAAATGCAAATTTAAAACAATATACTAACAAGTTATTAGAACTTAGAGAACATACTATATTTAGGATTTTAAATGAAATACCAGAAGCTAAATTAAACGGAGACAGATTGCATAGACTTCCTGGAAATGTCAATGTTTCGTTTAAGGGTATTGATGCCAAAGGGTTAGTTTTGATGTTAGACATGAAAAATATAGCTGTATCTAGTGGAAGCGCTTGTACTGCAGGTCAAAGCTCTCCATCGCATGTTCTAAAAGCAATTGGACTAGATGATAATACAGCAAGAAACTCCATAAGAATAACGTATGGCGAATGTAATAGTATTGAAGATGCAGACCATATTATAAATAACATAAAAGAAATAATTAAAATTATAAAGCATTGACAGACATGGTATAATATCTGTGAGTAAAAGTATTTACTTAATAAATAATTTTATTAGGAGGATTTCATTTATGAAAGCCAAAAAATTTGCTTTTGATTTACCGAACATTAGTGAAAGTTCTATCGAAGAAGATGATACTATAAATAGTGCTTCCAAAAGGATTTGGATGACGTCTGAAAAAATCTTTATTAGAGTACCTGAAGTCATAGATTCGGATTTTTACGATGAAGTTTCTGCTTATTTGCTTGAACTCATCATTTCAAAAGATACTAGCGATATAGTTTTATTGGTAGATTCAGAAGGTGGAGAAGTGGACCCTACAATTGATGTGTATAATTTACTCCAAGCAATGGATAATAAGATTATTACAGTGGCTTTTAATAAATGTTGCAGTGCTGCATGCGTTTTGTTTGCTTTAGGTGATGAAAGATATTTTTTGAGAGATACTACGTATATATTACATCAAATACGGGCAATATTTCCGCTCAAACAACAGATGCAAACAACTGAACTTAAGGAGTTTGCGGATTCATTTGAGGATTGCCAAAACAATTATAAACAAATAATTTCAACCAGGACAAAAATACCTAAAAATAAACTTAAAACCATATTTAGCTCACTTGAGGACACATTTTTCACTGAAAAAGAAATAATCAAGTACAATATTGCTACTCAAATATTTTCTAAATTCAGTGAAATTCCACTATAAGTTACATAAAAATAGCCGTTTATTTTGACGGCTATTTTTGTATATATTTATGCATAGAAAAGGTCTTGAATATTGGATAAATTTAGTATATAATGGGGGTAAATTATATTGATTAGGAGATTTACTTATGCAAGAATATTTATTAGATATATACTTTAATTTAAAAGAAGATTTTAAAATTATAAAAGCTACTTACGACTTACTTAATATGACAACTGAATATAAAATATCTACACATCCAGCTGGTCAGTGGTTATTAGATAACTTTTATATAATAGAAAGAGAGTATAAGATTTCAAGAGATATAATATCTAAAACAACAGATTTAACATTCCCAAACGTAAAACCAAACGATGGGAAAACACAGCTAAGAATCAGTTTTATGGCAAATGAAGTAACAGAAAAGAATGCTGGAGTTATTGATGACGGAATAGTAAGTAATTATTTGAAGGAATTCCAAAAATATACATATGTAACATATGATGAATTATCATATTTTCCAACTATGTTAAGAATTGCAGTAATTAAATTCACAAGAAGACTTGCTATGTCTATATTTAATGCTCAAATGCAAAAACTAAAAGCTGAAAAAAAGTGTAATAGGGATTTATCTAGAAAATTAGATGTTGTTTTTAGTACTTCTCTTAAAAGTCTTGGTAAATTAAAAAAAGACCTTATAAATAGTTCAAATAGTATAAAAAGTTCAAACACAGCATACATTGAATATTTAGCATTTAGGCTCAAAGATTTAGGGAAAGTTGGAGATGAATATTTATCTGAACTTAAAGATGAAACAAATAAAATAGGATTTACTATTGATGAAGCAATAGAAAAAGAACATAACGAAATAGCAAAAGTAACAGGGCTTATGGCTAATGCTATAACGTCACTTAAAACTATAGCTAGTACTAACTGGGAAGAAGTTTTGATCAATGTAAATAGAATTGATGAAATATTACTTCAAGATTTTACAGGTGAATATAAAAAATGTGATCATAAGACAAAAGGCAGATATAGACACGAAATAATTAGACTGGCTAAAAAATATGACGTTTCAGAAATGTACATAGCTAAAAAGGTTATTGAATGTTCTGAAAAATATGAAAAACATGTAGGTCATTTCTTAATTGGTGAAGATAAGGCTGTACTTATAAAAGCTTTAGGTAAAAGTGCTTTTGCAGTTAATTTCAAACAAAAAATAATTAAACCAAATATGCCTTTAATATATGTATTTATAACATTAGTTTTGTCTAGTTTGTGTACATGGTTGTTTGATTACTTATTCTCTTCTGATTATCAAACGGCATTAAGAATTATATTTAATGTTATATTTTTCTCATTTGGACTTGAAATAACGGACAAGCTTATATGCTATTTAGTTGGTAAACTAGTTGTTCCTAAACCATTGCCTAGATTTAACTTTGCTAAAACAATAGACGAGGAACATAGTACAATGATAGCAATGCCTACTGTTATAAATTCCATTGAAAAAATAGACAAGATGATAAAGAAAATGGAAATTACATATCTTGCTAATCGTTCACAAAATATGTATTACATGCTTTTAGGAGATTGCGTTGCTAAATCTGAAAAAATTGTAGATATGGATGCAAAGATAGTAGCATATGGAAATAAAAAAATAGAGGAACTTAACGCTAAATATCCATCTGAACCAAAACTATTTAATTTTATATATAGAAAAAGAGTATATAGCGCAGGTGAAGAATGCTATATGGGATGGGAAAGAAAACGTGGAGCATTAACCCAACTTAATTCTTTACTTCTTGGAAAACTTACCGAAACAGAGATAGACAATGCAATGTATATAACTCACAGAGACTTACCGGACGTAAAGTATATACTTACAATAGATGAGGATACGTCTCTATCTCTAAACTCTGCTAAAGAACTTGTAGCCATTATTGCTCATCCATTAAATAAACCAGTTCTATCTAAAAATGGAAAGATAGTAAAATCTGGCTATGGTCTTATACAGCCTGCTATAGGCCTTGATATAGAAGCTGCAAACAGCAGTATATTTTCTAAAGTATTTGGCGGATTTGGAGGACTTGATATATACACAAATGCAATTTCTAACCTTTATCAAGATTTATTTGGTGAAGCAATATATACTGGAAAAGGTATTTATGATATAAAACTTTTTGATGAACTTATAGGAAATAAAGTACCTGAAAACCTAATACTAAGTCATGATTTACTAGAAGGAAGTTTCATGAGAACTGGGCTTGCATCAGATGTAGAAGTACAAGATGGTTTCCCTTCAAACTTTATAGCATATACAAAAAGAAATCACAGATGGTTTAGAGGAGATATGCAAATTGCATCATGGATTTTCAAACCTAGAAGCGGTTTATCACTATTATCTAGATGGAAAATATTTGACAATTTAAGACGCGAACTTTTACCTGTAGCGGCACTGTTATTACTTGTTATAGCTGCATTTATGCCAAGTGATGCTTTCACAAAGGCTACTATTATAACATTTATAACAATGAATTTTGGATATATATTATCTATTATAAATGAAATAATTTTTGGTAAGAATGCTGAAAGAAAACAAAAACAATATATTCCAGTAATATTTGGAATAAGGGCTAACCTTCTTAAGATGGTAGAAAACATAGTTACTATACCTTATAAGTCTTGGGTTGTGTTAAACGCTTTTATAACCTCTTTATACCGTATGTTTATTACTAAGAAAAAACTATTGGAATGGGCTACGGCAGAAACTATTGAAAAAAGCGCCAAGGAAAAACTTGGCTATGTATATAAAAATATGTGGTCAAACGTTGTACTTGCAATATTCTTTATGGCTCTTAGTATTATACTTGGGCTAAACAACTCTAATAATATTTTAATGCTTGTAATAGGTACATTCATGCTAATTGCGCCATACGCTGCTTATATAATGAGCAAAAAGGTTATATTTGATGGAAAAAATAAACTAACAGATAAAGAGAAAAAAGAAATTAAAGAAATTGGCCAGCGTACATGGAAGTATTTTGATACTTTTATGAACGAAACAAACAATTATTTGCCACCGGATAACTTCCAAGAAAATAGAAGACCAAAACTTGTTAATAGAACCTCTTCTACAAATATAGGATTTGGATTACTTGCAATAATTGATGCTTATGATTTAGATTATATTACATTAGATGCTGCTATAGATAAATTAGACAAGTCTCTGAACTCTATAACTAAACTTGAAAAGTGGCATGGTCATTTATATAACTGGTATAATATAGTTACTTTAGAACCTTTAAAACCTAGGTTTGTTTCTACCGTTGATAGTGGAAATTTTGTTGCAAGTATTTATATTGTAAACCAATTTTTAGATACGTTAATCAATACAAAAGTGGTAATTGATAGTTTAAGAACTAAAATGTTGAATTTAAAGAGTGTTTGCGAAGACATAATGAAAAACACAGATTTCTCATTACTTTACGTTCAGTCCAGAAACATATTTTCAATAGGATATGATGTTGAGAATGCTAAATTAGTTGATAGTTATTATGATATGCTTATGAGCGAATCTAGACTTACTAGCTTAATTGCAATAGCTGTATCTAATGTAACATCAAAGCACTGGTTTACACTTGCGAGAAATCTAGTAAAAGTAGATGGAATGAAAGGATTACTTTCATGGAGTGGAACCTCATTTGAATATTTTATGCCTAATTTGTTTACAAAAACATATAATTATACATTGATAGACGAAGCTTTATCTTTTGCCATGGATAGTCAAATTAAATATGCAAAAAGTGCGGGTGTACCTTGGGGAGTATCTGAATCTGCATTTGCAGTCCAAGATAACGAACAAAATTATCAATATAAAGCTTTTGGTATTCCATGGCTTGGACTTAAAAGAGGACTTAATGATAATATGGTTGTATCTCCATATTCTTCACTTTTATGTTTAAACTATTCACCAAAAAAAGTTTATAGTAATATACGTAACTTAAAGAAATATAATTCATATGCTACATATGGCTTTTATGAGGCAATAGATTTTACAAAAGCTCACATTTCTAAGGATAAAAAGTATGAAGTAGTAAAAACATACATGGCTCATCACCAAGGTATGATTCTTACAGCAATCAACAACTATATCAATAATGAAATAATAAAAGAAAGATTTCATTCTAATCCTAATATAGATGCTGCAGACATATTGCTAAAAGAGCGTGTTCCTCTTACTGTAATGTTAACTGAAAGTAGTAAATCTAAGGAAAATACATATAAAGAGCCTGTAAGAGAAATGTTCACAAGCTTTGTGTCTTACGAAAGCCTAGAAACTGAAAATGATAATAAAGAACTAACTATGTCTATGCATACAAATGGTAGACTAAATGAGATTTTACTATATAATGGCAGAAATTATATATATTATAATGGTAATGCTATAACTAAAAATAGATTCTTAGAGCAAAACTCACTTGGAAATACAATAGTATTTACAGATAGAACTAATGGTAAAATATGGTCATCAACTTTAATGCCTAACTATAATACGCCAGACAGTTATTCTTATGCTGCTTCACTTTCAAGTACAAGGTATACAAGACGAGATGGTGCAATAGAAACAACTACCGAAGTAACAATAGCTCCTGAATATAACATGGAAATAAGAAAAGTTACATTATTTAACTCTTCAGATATTAGACGTGAAATAGTAATCAACACAGAACTTGAACTTGCAATGGCAAACGATGCGGCAAACATTATTCATCCAGCATTCAATAGTTTGCTTATAGAGGAAGAATACGATGAAGACTTAAAAACACTTATAGCAACGAAACGTTCAAGAACAAATGATGCAAATAATGCAGATTTCTACGTGTACAGTAAACTTGTTGGAATAGATATTGAGTCTGAGGTCGAAACTGAAAAAATTAAACTTACTCAAAATGATGGAAAAGATGCTTTTGATGGTGTATTTGTAAAATATCCTTTATGGCCTGTAATGGCACATAAAGCACATATATTCCTAGATCCTAGTGAAACTCAGACATTCTACTATATAGTAGGTGCAGCAGATAGAAAATATGATATAACACATGCTATAGTAAATGCTGAAAAAGCTACACTAGATAAACAAGTTAGCTTTGCAGATCAAAAAGAAAACATCTTAGCAAAATATTTAAAACTTAAAGAAGGAAAAGCAAAAATATATAATTATATAGTAGCAGAAACTTTATTTAAAGAACGTCATAAGAATAATGATTTGTTCTGGGACAAAAAATATAGTCAATCTATGTTGTGGAGATTTGGTATATCTGGAGATCTACCAATAATTACAGTAAGAATAGGAAGAATTGAAGATTCAAGCATGGTTAAAGAGGTAATATCATTTATGGACTATGTTAAGTCTAGAAAATTAGATTTAGATGTAGTACTGACTGTAAATGAAGAACTATATAGTGGTGAACCTATAAAAACACATATAGAAGAAATATTATCTAGAGTAGTTTACACTACATATACTAGAGGAAATATTTATGTTGTAAATCTAGAAACGTTAAATGATAACGAAAAAGACTTATTTAACTTTGTATCAAGGTTTAATATAGATAACATTTCAATCTTTAGGGATGGCATATATAAAAATGAAAATAATAAAGATAAAAATGTAGATAATGCATGAGGTGAATTAAATGAAAAATACAGACGCATTTAATAATTATGGTTGTTTTAATAAATCAGGAGATGAGTATGAGATATTTAATACTCAGACTCCTGTACCTTGGTGCAATGTACTTAGCAATTCAAGATTTGGCACAGTTATTTCTTCATATGGTACAGTATACTCTTTTTACAAAAATGCAAGTGAATTCAAAATAACGTCTTGGTGCAATGATTGGGCAATGTTTACCCCAGGCGAAGAATTTAAAGGTGTTTTTGATGCAGGATATAATTTAACGTATGGATTCGGCTATGCTAAAGTTACAGGCGAAAACAACAATATAGAAAGAAACATGGATATATTTGTTCCAGTTAATGATGACCTAAAAATTCAATATATCACCCTTACAAATAACAGAGCATTAGATAAGGAAATTGTAATTGAATATAAACTGGATATGGTGTTAGGCAATGCAAAAGAAATGGCATCAAGATATATAGTTTCTAAAATAGATAATAATACATTACTTTTCAAAAACCCATACAGTGAGTATTTTAACAATGTTTTAGTGTATGCTAAAGGAATAATTTATGGAGAACCAGATAAATCTACAGTTGAATATGATGAAGAAAATAGCATATTACGACTTAGAGTTATTGTAAAATCTAATTCTACAAGACATGCTGCTATATTTTTAGGAGCAACTGAAGAAGGAATAGACAAACTAAATGAGATTATAGCTAAGTATAGTAATGAAAAAAATGTATTAGCTGAATATGATAATACAAAAGAATATTGGAGAAAATTAGTTATTAAAAATTTTAAAACTGGTGATAGAAATTTAGATATAATGGCCAATGGTTGGTTGTTATATCAATGTATTGCATGTAGACTCTTTGCAAGAACTGCTTTGTATCAAGCAGGAGGCGCATACGGATTTCGTGATCAATTACAAGATTCGTTGGCACTAATTAAAACCTGGCCAGAGTTTACAAAGGCTCAAATTATAAAACACAGTTCTAAACAATTTGAGCAAGGAGATGTTCTTCACTGGTGGCATGAACATAATGGCGCAGGAATAAGAACTTTGTTTAGTGACGATTATCTTTGGCTACCATATACATTAAGTGAATATGTAGAAAAGACTGAAGATATGACTATATTAAATGAAAAAACTAAGTTCTTGGAAGATAAACCTTTGGAAAATAGAAGAGAAATATATGATGTATTTAAGCCAATTGATACAGAGGCAACTGTTTATGAGCATGCCGTTCGTGCCATAAACTATGGACTTTCTAGAAAAGGTAAACATGGTCTTCTAGATATTGGTGACGGAGATTGGTGCGATGGTTATAGCAATATAAGAGGTGAATCTGTATGGCTTACATTGTTTATGATGGACATTCTAAATAGGTTTTCAAGAATAGCTGAATATAGAGGCGATGATGTAAGCAAAATGCATTTTTTAAGTGAAAGGCATATATTAAAACAAGCTATATTCGAAAATGGATATAATGATGAGTATTTTATTCGTGCATATTATGCAGATGGCACAGCATTAGGAGATAAATCTTGTGATGAATGCAAGATTGACCTTATCCCTCAAGTATGGGCAGCAATTGCTTTAAAGGATTATCCTGATTGCAAAAATGAAATTAAATCAGCTCTGGAAAATGCTGAAAAATATTTGGTAGATAGAACACATAATATTGTAAAACTACTTTATCCTCCTTTTGATAAGCCAAAACATAACCCAGGCTATATCAAAGCGTATGTTCCTGGTGTTAGAGAAAATGGAGGACAATATACTCATGCTGCTATATGGCTCGCAAAGGCGTATTTTGAAATAGGCGAAAATAATAAGGCAATGGATATATTAAACATCATAAATCCAATTAACCATTCAGATAACAAAGAAAAAGCAGATATATATATGGTAGAGCCATATGTTGTTGCAGCTGATGTTTATGCTAATCCAGAACATGTTGGCCGTGGTGGTTGGACTTGGTATACCGGTTCTGCGGCATGGATGTATAAAGTAATAGAAGATAACTTTAAAGAGGGACAAGAAGATATAACAGTTAAAAAGACTAGAGCAAGAAAGAAAAAGGAAGTAGTTGACGAAACACAGGACACACCAAAAAAAGTACGTAGTACAAAGAAAAAAACAGTTAAGACAGAAGAGTAATTATTTACTCTTCTTATATTTTCCCATAGAAGTGTTAAAAGACTTGTAAACTGCGAAATTTGTGGTATAATTATTTGGTACTTATGTAGTAAAGGAGAATAAAATATGAGCGTAAAAGTAACAAGAAAAGAAAATTCAAAAGTAGAATTAGAGTTTGTAGTATCTAAAGAAAGATTCAACGAAGCTCTAGACGAGGCTTTTAAGAAAAATGCTAGCAAATTTAAAATAGCTGGTTTTAGAAATGGTAAAGTTCCAAGAAACGTTGTAGAAAAAATGTACGGTGAAGGTGTAATGTATGATGAAGCATTTAACATAGTTGCAGATGAAGAGTATGCTAAAGCAATTATGGAAAATAAGCTTGAAGTTGTTTCTCACCCAGAAGTAGATATAAAATCTATTGGTAAAGATAAAGATCTTGAATATAAAATAGTTGTATATGTAAAACCTGAAATTGAACTAAAAAAATATAAAGGTCTTGAAATAGAAAAAGTAGAAACTGAAGTTACAGATGCAGATGTTGAACATGAACTTGTACATATCCAAGATAAAAATGCAAGAATCGTTACAAAAGACGGTGCTGTAGAAGATGGAGATATCGCAGTAATAGATTTTGAAGGCTTTTTAGATGGTGTTGCATTTGAAGGTGGAAAAGCTGAAAAATATGAACTATCAATAGGAAGCCATTCATTTATTCCAGGTTTTGAAGAGCAAATCATTGGAATGAAATCAGGAGAAGAAAAAGATATTAATGTAACTTTCCCAGAAAATTACGGAAATCATGATTTAGCTGGAAAACCTACTGTATTTAAAATTAAATTACATGAAGTAAAGAAAAGAGAACTTCCAACTGTAGATGATGAATTTGCAAAAGATGTATCTGAATTCAATACTTTAGACGAATACAAAGCAGACTTAAAAGAAAAATTAAAGTCTACTAAAGAAGCTCAAGCTAAAGCTGAAAAAGAGACAAAAGTAATGGAAAAACTTATTGAACAAGTTGAAGTAACACTTCCTGAACCAATGGTAGACCATGAAATTGAACACATGATAGGTGATTTTGAACAAAATCTTGCTTATCAAGGACTAACTTTAGACAAATATTTAGAAATGTTAAATATGTCTATTGATGATATCAAAGCACAATTTAGAGATAATGCTATAAGAAGCATAAAAATGAATTTAGCAATTGAATATGTAATAAATGCTGAGAAAGTAGAAGTAACAGACGAAGATGTAAATGCTAAAATTGAAGAATTAGCAAGTATGTATGGAAAAGATGCAGAAAGCTTTAAACATAATCCTAATGTTGCTCACTATTTAACAGCTCAATTAAAACAAGAAAAAGCTATCAAAGTATTAGTAGATAGTGCAATAGAAAAATAATTCTTTGGGGGATGAATTGAATTTGTAATAAATGGTATTTTTGTGGCAAATTCTATTCTTTCCTCTTTATTTTTCATATAAGTTATTATATAATACCAAGTGTTAGGAGGTTTTTTATGAACAATAGTTTAGTACCAGTAGTTGTAGAACAAACGAGTAAAGGTGAAAGATCTTATGATATTTATTCAAGATTATTAAAAGAAAGAATTATATTTTTAAGTGAGGAAGTAAATGATGTAAGTGCGTCTCTTGTAGTAGCACAATTACTTTTCTTGGATGCTGAAGATCCAGGTAAAGATATTCATTTGTATATAAATAGTCCAGGAGGAAGTGTAACAGCAGGAATGGCAATATATGATACTATGAAGTACATTAAATCTGATGTATGTACGATTTGTATAGGTATGGCTGCTAGTATGGGTGCATTTTTACTTTCTTCAGGTAAAAAAGGTAAAAGATTTGCTTTACCTAATAGTACAATAATGATACATCAACCTTTAGGTGGTGTTCAAGGTCAAGCAAGTGACATTAAAATACATACAGAATATTTACTAAAAATAAAAGAAAAGTTAAATAAGATACTTAGTGAAAATACAGGTAAACCATTAGAGCAAGTTGAAAAAGATACAGATAGAGATAATTTCTTGTCTGCAGCAGAAGCTAAAGAATACGGTTTAATAGACGAAGTAATGAATAGTATTAACGAGTTGTAACAAAGAGAGGGAGGCAAAATAATGCCAAAAAGAACAAGCAGCAATAACAAAGATATATTTTGCTCATTTTGTGGCAGGTATAAAGACGAAGTAGGAAAAATAATTGCTGGTCCAAATGGTATATATATATGTGATGACTGTATAGATATATGTAATAGACTAATATTGGAAGACATAATGGATAGCGAAGATGCAGCAAATGTTATGGCCAATAAAGAAGTTATAGAAAATACTGAACTTCCTACTCCAGAACAAATTAAAAAGATACTAGACGAATATGTAATAGGCCAAGACGCAGCAAAAAAAGTATTGTCTGTTGCAGTATATAACCATTATAAAAGAATTAGAAACTTAGATAAAATTGATGGTGTTGAAATTAATAAGAGTAATATATTGCTATTAGGACCGACTGGATGTGGTAAAACACTTCTTGCTCAAACATTAGCCAAGATTTTAAGAGTACCTTTTGCTATTGCAGATGCAACAACCCTTACAGAAGCAGGTTATGTTGGCGAAGACGTTGAAAACATTTTATTAAGACTTATACAAGCTGCAGATTATGATGTATCACGTGCTGAAAAAGGTATCATATATATAGATGAATTAGATAAAATTACAAGGAAGTCTGAAAATCCATCTATAACTCGTGATGTTAGTGGCGAGGGCGTTCAACAAGCACTTCTTAAAATAATAGAGGGAACTGTTGCAAATGTACCACCTCAAGGAGGAAGAAAACATCCTCAACAAGAATTTATTAAGATAGATACATCTAATATTCTATTCATCTGTGGAGGAGCTTTTGAGGGACTAGATAAGATAATTGAAGCAAGAATTGGTGAAAAATCTATGGGATTTGGAGCTAAAATTGAGGATAAAAAAGACATAGATTATGCTACTCTATTCTCTCATGTGTTACCAAATGACCTTATTAAATTTGGTTTAATACCTGAACTTATAGGAAGGCTTCCAATTATAACTTCGTTGGGACAATTAGACAAAGCTGCTCTTATGGATATTTTAACAAAACCTAAAAACGCAATTATTAAGCAATATAAAAAACTACTTAAGATGGATAATTGTGATATAGATATTAGAAAAGATGCAATTGAGGCTATCGTAGATTTAGCAATAGAAAGAAAAACAGGAGCAAGAGGCTTACGTTCTATAATGGAAGATATAATGCTTGAACCTATGTACAACATTCCATCAAACAAAAATATTAAAAGGTGTATTATTACTAAAGAGGTTGTTACAAAAGAAATAGGACCTATTTACGAATACGCTTAAAGTAAATTATCGGGGCAAACAAACTTGTCCCGCTTTTTATAGCAGCAAAAAGAACAAATATTCGAAAATATTTAAAAATAGTATTGACAAACATATGTACCTTTTGTATAATACATATATAGAACAATAGTTCTTGAGGTGATTATATATGAAAAAATGTAGTTTAAAATTATTATTAAAGAATATTCTTATTTTATTCCTATTTATTGTACTGTTACATTTTATATTCAATAGTTTATTTGCAAAGAAAGAGTTTGCAACAAAAGAAATTGTTGTTATGCGTGGTGAAACATTATGGTCTATTGCAAGTGATATGTTAGACGAGAATAACAAAAATATAGATCATATTATATATGATATACAAGAAATAAATAATATGTCTAGTGCAGATATATATGTTGGACAAACAATATTAGTACCTATATACTAAAAATTAGTAAAAAATGAAGATATGGCATTTTTGCAGTGCCTATCTTATTTTTTACAAAAAACGGCGCTCTAGAATCGATTTTAAGACGTTTTTCGAAAATTAGCCATGTAATTACATGGCTAAAATCAGCTATATTTTGTTCAGTGGATTACTTTCAAGTGCTTGCTTTACATCTTCACGATCTATGTGAGTATATATTTGAGTTGTAGCTATACTTTCGTGCCCCAAAATTTGTTGCAATGTTAAAACATCTACGTTACCATATTTATGCATAAGAGTAGCTGCTGTATGTCTTAGTTTATGAGGGGTATACTTTCTAGTATCTAAACCTGCAAGTTGAATATATTTCTTAACAAGCAACTCTACCATTCTTGGACTAATCCTTCTGTTTTGCTTACTTAAAAACAAAGCATTTTTATCTTTAACATTATCTATTGGTCTTACAAGCATATATTCTTTTATTGCTTTCTGACAAGCCTCATTAAGATATATGCTACGCTCTTTATTTCCTTTACCTATAATAGTAAGTGTGTTATTTTTAATATCACATAAGTTAATATTTACTAATTCAGATAAACGCAGACCGCAATTTAAGAATATAGTAAGGATCGCTGTGTCACGCTCTTTAAATTCTCCGTCAACTGAGTGTAGGAGAGAGAGGGCCTCATCTAATTGTAAATATTTTGGTAATCTACTTTCTAATTTTGGTCCTTCTAATCCTATGCAAGGATTTTTATCTATTATTTTTTTTATATTGCATAAATAATTAAAAAAAGTTTTCATTGATGAAATTTTTCTGGCCCTTGAAACGGCTTTATTTGAATGTGCGAACAAATATTCGTAAAGTTCATCCGTAGTTATAGATTTAAAAAAATCCATATCTAAATCTGAAATATTTATTTCTTTGTAATCATCAACTTTAATATTAAATTTATCTCGCTTTATAAACTTAAATATGTCTCTTAAGTCATAATAATATTCGCTAACAGTTAAATCTGAACGACCTTTAGCAACAGTTAAGTAATTTTTCAAAAAATCTTGCATTATAACAGGAACATCATCAAACTCTGTTTTTTTCATAAAAACCTCCAAAAAGCGACGCTCTAGAATCGATTTTAAGACACTTTTGATATGTTATCCATATAGTTTTACCTCTAAAAAATAGTGCCATTTTGTCAAATACGAGAAAATTTAATATATGGGAGCGGATTACTAAAAAACGTCGAAAATTTTATAGATAAAATATAATAAATATAAATTATATATATATTATAGTATGATATAAAAGTATTGTGCTTAAGAAGAGTTGAAAATAAATATATTTAAATATATAATATATATAAATTTGTAAATTATGATACAAGTTGTATTGATAGCTATATAATATCAGAAAAAGAGGTAATTTGCAATAGTTCCTTCTCTAAAAGTAACAAAATATCTATTTTGCGAAATAACATAACTCAATATAATCTTTTTTTGTTGTATCCTCTATCAAGCTATGCTATTACTTTCTACACTAGTCTTTTCTATTTGTATAACATTCAAAATTATTATAGTCTTTATACATACTTTCATTCTTGCAATCTAAATATAACATTATACGTTTTTTCAAAATCATCTTTTTTAAAGTATTCCCATATATCAGTTTCTTCTACTATCTACTTTAATCATGTACTTTCTTTATCTCTTACTTTTGAGTCTTCTGGTACAATTATACTAAAACTATTTTGTTTTGCTAATTCACGTTTTAATAATGAATTAATGTACTTGTTTAGCGCTTTGTATAAATTATGTCAACCCGAATTGCAATAAAAAAGTTCCCTGGAATAAATCCAAGAAACTAAATTTTTAATATATCTCCTAATGTCTTAGCTCCATCATCATTATAATATGCAGCTGAACACCTTGCAGGTGTAAAAGTTAATTCTCCAAATAAAGGTTTTCCGTTTAAATCATAAAAGTCTACTCTCACAAATTTAAATGGTTTAGCCAATATTCTGGCGTCTTCTATCATCTTATCTAAACAAGCAGGTTTAGCAATTGATTTATGAGATCTATCTTTTTCATGCCCATACATCAATTCATTCCAATTTAAATCATAAAAGTTTAATTTTAGCTTATTCTCTCTTTCCGAACAAGTTAAAATAACTTTAGGTTCTCCATTGAAACAATATATTTTGTAATCATTAGGTAAAACTCCATCTTTGCTTTCGATATAATTTTCACATATAATTAGTGGCTTTATTTTAAGATAGTGAAGTTCCCTACTCTCTTTTCCAAACTTCTTTTTTAACCATTTATTTAAAGTTCTAACTGTTTCTTCTTTGTCTAATTTTGATTTATCTGTACAAATAATATTAAAGCCGCATCCATGATTACATTTAAGTGCAAACTTATCTGGTAAAGCATCAAAGTCTATATCCTCAGCTTTTTCGTATACTCCTATTATTGGATTAAGTGTATCCTCAAGCCCACATTCTTTAACATACTCTTGAACCTTATACTTGTCCGCACATTTTACAACTAAATCATTATTGTTATAATCTTCTATCTTTAACTTCATAAGTTTTTCATTTAAGAGCTTTGGATCTTTAAGGTTTAAGTTTTTACCTGTGTGTACTCTATACATTATTTTATTTGCTAAAACATCATTTATACCGCCTACACCTACTAAAAAAGATTTAAAGGCTTTTTTTACAATATTATCTTCATGCATGTTTTTTTAATCCTCCAATAATTTATCTAATTTTTGTGTTATATCATCGTTAAACTTATTATAATCAAATGGCGTTGTTATTTTATATCCATTTATTATAAATTCTTTTATTGCTTTATATATGCCTTCTTCTGAATTGTCACAAACTATTCCAAATCCCTCTTTAGCAATAAGCTCAGCATCTGCCACATCAGTAGAAATAAACGGAACGTTTAATACTCTAGCCTCATCCAAAACAATACCGTACCCCTCATATATTGAGCAAAAAACTAAAGCTGAGATGTTCTTTATATATGGATATGGATTTATCTTCTGACCTAAAAATATAATGTAATCTTGAAGATTTAAATTATTTACCATTTCTTTATACATATTGGTGTCTGGGCCATTTCCAATTAAGTAAATCTTAAAGTCATACTTTTCTTGTTTTAGGTTATATACTGCATTTATAAGTCTTGAAAGCTTCTTACTTTTTTCTTCTTGTCTACATATATTTACAAAGGCAAGTTTATCAATATTAAATAGTTTGGTAATATCTTCAGTATTCTCTTTAGATTCCTCTAATATTTGCTTACCGTTTATATAGTTATTTATTACAAATACATTTTGGTTGCTAAAATACTTTTTATAACTTTCTGCTGCTTTATTTGAAACACAGGCTACCTTTTTAAACTTTTCAAATTTAAGAAATCTTTTCATGTCTTTTAATTGCTTATCATTTCTACTTTCTAAATCTGCATGTATAAAAATTACATTATCTTTACTTGCTCTTCTAGTAATCAAAGATAAAAAAGCATTATTATGTCCAAAACATATAGACTTATTAAATTTCGGAATAAACAAACAATCCCAAAGCATTTTAAAAACAGTTTTTATTTTATTTACTATGTTCCATTGGCCTTTACATACAACATGAACATGTACATCTTGTGGAAGTTTTGACATATATTCTTTATCTTTAATATATCCTATATATGCCCAAACCTCATAATTTTTAGATATATTGCTCATATTAAGTAAATTTATAAATGCTCTTTCCATTCCACCTACAGATATTCTAGGAGTGCAAATAAATAATTTAGGTTTATCTTTATTACTTTCAATTAATACACGTCTTCTAAAACTCATATATCCTTCTCCCTTTTAGATAAATATGAATCTATTTTGTTCTCTAACTTTTCTATAAATACATTTGTATTACTTGTATATTTTTTTGGAACAAAACTCTCAGCCTTTTTAAGCAGCACATTCATGTCGTCACCCTCTTTAAATTCTAGTATATATCCTTGATCTGCAAATATAGAAACAAGCTCCGTTTGATGATTATCTACGTGTTCACCATATTTTTCTAGTCTTGCACAACCAATTATAATTTTTCCTTTTTTTAGTGGTTCTACTATTGAACCAGTACCACCATGTGTAATTATTACTCTTGCTTCATCTACTAATTCGTTCATTTTTTCATATGGTATAAAATCTATTATCTCCATTTTATCGCTTTCAAATTTTGTATGTCCCGCTTGTACTATTATTTTTTCATCTGTTTTTAGTTTTTGAACTTCCTTTAATAATCTATCAAATGGTTCAAATTGAGTTCCTAATGTGACTAAAATCAATAGATCCACCCCCAAACTTCTGCTTTAGGATAAACTTCTTTTAAGCTATCCCATTGAATAACGAAAGTATCTGCTATTTTATATACTAGTTTACCAGATTTAGTTGGTGTATTTCTTTTTGCAAAACTTTCAATAAATATAACTTTTTTACCAAAAAACTTTGCTATAAAACACATTGGTACGGCCGTATGTGTACCAGTAGTAACAACTACTTCTGGAGAATATTTAAAGAAATATACCATAGATTTTAATATGTTATATAACTCTATTACTATATACTTGTATATATATTTTCTTGTACCATGTACCATATATTTGATATTATACTTATTTTTTAAATTACTTGTAACTTCAGTTTTTTCTGTTACAAGAACATATTCGTATTTGCTAAATAAACTCTTTATTTGTAACATTTGAGTTAGATGCCCACCTACACTACATATAAACATAACCTTGCCTTGAGAGTCTTCTTGTTCTATATTATCGTAAATTTCATATATTTTAGCAAACACAATGCTTAAGAAAAATGAAGTTGTAAGTGAAGATAGAGTATGGCCAGATATATATGCAGCAAATATTCCTAGGCAAGCTGACAGTCCCAAAGTAAAATTACACAAGTTACAATTCTGCTTGAAATTCTTAAATATATACCATACAAATTTTGATAGTAGTACTATTATTATCATAGAATACATAAGAATACCAGCTATTCCATAGTTAAATAAAATATCATGGAAATCTCGCTCAACTATTAAGTATTTACCATCTCCGCCTTTTTCTTTCACAGAATCTTTCATTCCAAACAACTTATTCGCAACAGATGAGTTTTCGTATTTTTCTATTTGTCTTTCAAGTTTCGTTTGCCTACCGGTAAATATCATCTCATCTGCAGGTACATCACCATCTTCTGTTGTATTTGCAGTATAGTAGTGCTTCATATATCTAAATGTTGGCGTAAATTTTAAAAGCCCTAGTGTAATAACAAGAGTAATACAACTTATAGAAAAGACCGTTTTAGCAAGTTGAGGCCTTTTTAACAAAGCTAATACTACAGAAAATATCACAGCAAAAACAAGTGTTCCTATTGCTCCAAATAATGCCGCTTTTGTACCTATATTAAGTAAACAATAGCTAGCTAATGCAAAACTTATATATCTACTTATAGATCTGTTTTGAACAAGCTTATACAAAACTATTGGATATAATACAGTAAGTAGTTGTCCTATCTCATTAGCGGAATAAAACCAACCTTTTTTTCCAAATTCTAAATAGCCACCTCTACTAATAAATGAAGTCCCAGTAATATCTGCAATAAATATTACTGCACTATATATAGTTGCTACTATAACAAGTGCATCCATTGGCAATTTATTTTTGTTTTTAACGTATGCAATAAAAAATGCTGTATATATTGGGAATGCAACAAAGCTAGATAAATCTAATGCTTTTGAATAAATATGCTTAATTTCAAACCCATCAATAGTAAATACAATATTTGCTATACATATAAGAGCAACAGCAGCTACTGTAGTCCATGACAACCATCTATTTTTCTTACCCACGAAAATTAAATATATAGTTGCATATATAAGTAACAAAAGCTTATATATTTTACCAGGCGTTATTACAGCACCAAATTTAATAATGCTAATACTTGTAATTAGTTCTATCACAGGAAATAATATTAACAATATCTTAACTGTTTTTTCACTATATAGTTTAGTTAAAAATTTTTTCATTTTTTTCTCCTTACTTTGCAAAAGTATCCTTAAGCTTAAAACATAACCATACAATCCAATATAGTTTTAGTTTAATAAGCGAAAGTATACTCCTTTTCTTTTTAGATAGGAAAGTCTCAATGTATTTGTTATTTTTATAATTTGAGAAATTCATATCCATATAGCCATTTATTTTATTTATAATTTTATGCTTTTCGCTCCAACTTGCATTAGACCTTATTATTCTAACATTCGTTGGTAAATATATATGAAATACGGCCAAAAATTCTAATTCTTCAATGTATTCAAAATATATATTATTTTCTTTAAAGAAGTTAAGGATCTCATCCATTGCCTCAAGTATTTCAAGATTTCTCTCTATATTAGAATTATTCATTGTAGAGCCTTGTCTTAATAAATAGTAATAATACGGTCTTTCTATAATAGATACCTTTTTGGCATAGCAAATAGTCTTTATTACAAAATCAAAATCCTCATACCATTTCTTTTCTCTAAATCTAATATTATTGTCTTTAAGTAAAGAGGCTCTATATAGCTTATTGGTAACAGCTGTTTTATCAAAAAGTAATTGTTTTGTTTCTTTAAGATTTGTTGGTGTACGTTCACTCCTATAAATATCTTCCTTAATAACTTTGCCAGATTCAGAGTATATATAAAATCCAACATCTACTATATCGCTGTTGTCTTTAATAGCCGTATTATACATATCTTCATACATATGTGTATCAACAAAGTCGTCACTATCTACATATCCTACATATTCTCCTGAAGAAGCTTCTAATCCTAGATTTCTGGCAGAGCCCTGACCGCCATTTTCTTTTATAATGGATTTTATTCTATCTGGAAATTTTGCTACATATTCATCTATAATTTTTTGCGAATCGTCTGGTGAACTGTCATTTACAATTATTATTTCCAAGTCTTTTAAAGTTTGATTAAGCAAGCTGTCTATACATTTTTTTAAATACTTTTCTGTGTTATATACTGGTACAATTATACTTACCTTAGTCATTATTATTCTCCTACTATTATTTAAATCTATACTTTGTATACATCTTTAGCGAAATACTTGCGATTATTTTTTTAATCTTTCTTGACAATGTATCTGCTAACATATACTTTACGATTTTTCTTTCCTTTAATTCTTTTAAATATTCAGGTTTGTCTTTATCATCTAAAAACCTAATCATGCTTATAGTATTATTTGCAATATAACTTAAATACAAGCTTTTATCTTTTTTATTTACGCTTGCATCAGATATATTATTTATTTTTCCCACTAACGTATCAAAGTGAAACAACATATCATAAGCTCTTCTTTTGGCTTTATGAGCCCCGTTCATAATACTACCTGTACGCTGTACATAATTGTATCCATAATAGTCTAACAAATATCTTTTTTTAGCAATAAGTGTACAATATGGAATTAAGCCAAAGTCTTCATGGATTTTTCCTTTTGCAAATTCTAAGTTGTTATTTTTCCAAAAAGTTGCATTATATGCATAACCACAGGCTGGCTGAAAGAACTCTACATTTAAAACATCCTTAAATGTTGCCTCAGACTTTGTTTCATAATGTTTTGCTTTTTTAATAACGTTATATTTTTCATCAACTAAAGTCATATTAAATTTAATGATATCATTGCCATCACAAACTGCACTAACAGAAGACAATAAATCGTGTTCTATATAATCATCAGAATCAATAAATAGCAAATATTCACCTTGTGCTTTAGTAATTCCAAAGTTTCTTGCATCACTTAAACCACCATTTTCTTTTATGTAAGCTTTAAATCTACTATCTTCATTTACATATTCATTTATTATCTCTTGGGAATTATCTGGTGAACCGTCATTTACAATTATTACTTCAAAGTCTTTATATGACTGAGCCTCGATACTTTTCAAACACTTATCTAAATATTTTTCTACATTGTATACAGGTACAATTAAACTAAATTTCATAAAAACCTCTACATTTTTTCCAATAAATCCGCTATTCTTTTTGAAGCCAAACCATCACCATATGGGTTAGATGCTTTTGACATTTTTGCATACTCATCTTTATCACATAATAATTTCATAAATTCATTATATATAGTTTCTTCATCTGTTCCAACAAGTTTTAATGTTCCAGCTTTTACACCTTCGGGTCTTTCTGTTGTATCTCTTAATACAAGAACTGGTTTTCCAAGAGAAGGAGCCTCTTCTTGTATTCCTCCGCTATCTGTAAGTACTAGGAAAGATTTGTTGATAAAATTATGAAAATCTAATACATCAAGTGGCTCTATTATCTTTATTCTGTCATTATCTCCAAATACTTCACTAGCGGTATTTCTTACAACAGGATTCATATGAATTGGATAAACCACCTTTATATCTGGGACTTCGTTCACAACTCTTAAAATTGCTTTAAAAATATGTTTTAAAGGTTCCCCTAAATTCTCTCTTCTGTGAGCTGTAAGAAGTATAAGTTTGCTTCCTTTTGCCCACTCTAAAATTGGATGTGTATATTCTGCATTTACGGTTGTTTTCAATGCATCAATAGCCGTATTTCCTGTAACAAATATACTGTCTTTATTCTTACCTTCATTTATTAGATTTTCCCTTGCTGCCTCTGTCGGTGCAAAATTATATTTAGCAATTATACCTACAGCTTGTCTATTAAATTCTTCAGGATAAGGCGAATAAATATTGTAAGTCCTAAGCCCTGCTTCTACATGCCCTACAGGTATTTGCATATAAAAACACGCAAGTGCTGTAACAAATGTAGTAGATGTGTCCCCATGAACTAAAACAATATCTGGTTTTTCACATTCTAGTACTTCTTTAATTCTTTCTAGTATATTTACTGTTACATCAAACAATGTCTGCTTTTCTTTCATTATATCCAAATTATATTTTGGTACTACATCAAATGTATCTAATACTTGTTGTAGCATTTCTCTATGCTGGCCAGAAACGCACACTACAGTTTCAATATTTTGACGTGAGTTTAATTCTTTTACTAACGGACACATTTTAATTGCTTCTGGTCTAGTACCAAATACTAACATTACTTTTTTCATATAATTTCTCCTATTTCTTTTTACACAATTTATTTTTTAAAGCAGTAATTAATTTTGAAGGATGTAGCAAATACTCAAGTCTCCTTCTAATTTTTTGCCTTCTGTTAAATTTTGCTATTCCTTTTTCTTTACCATATTTGTTTATATATTCTAATCTCTTAGCAATTATTCTTTTTTCTTCATCGGAATGCCAAGAACCTTTAAAATGATGTATAGCATATGTGTTTTCTGTTATATTGATTTTCCCTGTATTCCAATCCTTAGGGCAGAAATATTCATGAGGATAAAGCGTTACATCTCCTAGATCTTGGTAAGATGACTTTCTTTTAAGACCATATTCTTTTTCTGTTAGATTAGTAATTCTTATTACATTTGTTGTAAGGTCCATTGTTTTATCTGGTTTTATAAACGAAATACCATCATATTCGTCAAGTAGTTTTTTAACCCACTTGCCACCTTTTTCTGAAGCCATAAGGCCTGTAGGAATAGAATCATTATTTTCAAAACTTGAAAATGCGTGATGTTCCAAAAATCTGTCTAAAGGTTTTATGACTTCTACATCGGTATCCATATATATACCGCCCTCATGGTATAACGCATAAAGTCTTACATAGTCAGTTACAAAAGCATATTTTTTGGCCTCATAAGCCTCTTTTACATATCTATTGCTGTTAACATCAAAGTTATCTTCATTCCACTCCTTTATTTCATAGTCCGGACAATATTTTTTCCAGCTTTCTATATACTGTTTTGAATCCTCTGGCAACGCTCCTCTTCCGAACCAACAATAATGAATTATTTTTGGAATATTTCCCATATACTACTCTCCTTGTCTTTTTAATTTATTCTTTATTTTAGATAAAAATTTTGCTCTATCTTCCTTATTAAGTAAGAATACAAGATTTAATGAAAATCCTATAATACCAAGCATAATTAGAGCTACCACTAATTTACCCCAGCTGGTTATGCTATATACATTTTTCATTAAAAGACCTACACCAGTTATGACTACGAAAGATATTGTATTTTTTAAAATTATTGGATAGAATGTGCCTTTTTTACATCTTATACACTTAGCTCCATACATAGGCAAAAATACCAATACTCTAATCATTTCCATTATAGTGCTTGTACCTGCAATTATCATAAGCTTTGCCATATCTGTAGTAGCAAAATTTAATGACACGAATACTGTAAGTATTGTTAATGTGCTAGATATGATTAAAGCAATTGATGATGCTTTTATTTTATTAGTAGCCGTAAATATGTTGTATAAAGGTTCTAGTGGCATACAAAATACATGTTGCAAGCATGAAATTATAGTTAAAATGTATAATTGTGTGCTATCTTGTGTTGGTTGCCATAGTGAGTAAAACTCTTTACCAAAAGCAAATAATGCAGCTAAGGCAATACTAGAAAACATAGATAATAACCTTATAGCATAAATGACCTGTTTTTTTATTTCATCATAGTTTTCCTTTGCATAGTTTATAGTTATTTGTGGTGCAAATACGTAACCTATTGCAGCAAAGAATGATAACATATTTGTAGGAATTGTTTTAGTAATTGAAAGAATTCCCATTGCCGTAGCACTTACAAATATATTGGATATCAACAAATCTAGTCCACTAGATAAAATTGAGCTTAATTTTGTTATTGTATTCCAGATTCCTGAAGCAATCAGTTCTTTTATCGCTTTAAAGTCAAACTTGTCCTTTGAAAACTTTAATTCAGGTAGCAAACGTTTTTTATATGCGGCGTTAATTGCAAGTAAAAATGCACCTGAACAGAACGTGGCAAGTCCCATATACCATACAACAGTGGATTTAACCATAACGTAAAATATTATTAAAATTACTGCTCTTAATATATAACCTATTATGTTTGCTATTGAAGATAAATCTAATCTTTCCTTTACAAACGTAGCCGTACTAAATATTGAAGTATACACACTTAATATAAAATTAGCAAATATAAAAGCCCATAAAAGTCTTACATCAGTAATTAGTTCATCAGGTATATCAAAAAGCTTGTTTATAAATAATATTACAATTCCAAATCCTATAGTTAATATCACTGAAATTAAAATATTCGCTATAATAACTGACGAAAAGTATCTACTTGCCCCATCATCATCCTTTTGATGTATTTTTATTGTAATAAACCTACCTGCCATTGAGTTTAAAGCTACAGTGAATAGTTGTGCATATGACACAAAGTTATTAGCTAGTCCTACAAATCCATTAGAAGCTACCCCTATGTACTTTACAACATACGGTGTCAAGAAAAAGCTTATTCCCATATTAACTGCAAACGACATAATTGTTGCTATAATATTTACATATAATCTTTTTTTATCTTTCATTTAATTTCCCCTTTTATTCAATTTGCTAATGTCAGATAATTCACCTACAAGGTATGCAACAAATATCACTATTGTAGACGAAGTCATAACGTGGCCTGCTATACAAGATATAGCTATTGCAATACATAAACTCATAAACATAGCAATGCCTTCATTGTTAGTTTCAATTTTTTTTATGCTAAATCTTTTATATATATAAGAAACAACGCAAAATACAATAGAAAAATAAAATAAAACTACACCCGCTATTCCAAAGTTAATAGCTATATCGTATATATCAATTTCCATTGTTTTAATCTGTTTATCATTATCATACCCTAATCTATTTTGATATTTTACTCCAAACAATTTCTCTAACAAAGTCGTATTAGAATATAATTCTTTCTGTAATTTCAAAAAATTCGATCTTCCGTTTAAAATAAAGTTATCTAAGCCATCTTTTGAGTTGTTTTTTAAATTCACTGACTCACTATCAACATCACTATTTAAAGACGTATCTTTAATATTTTCTTTCATTCTTAGAACAGAAAATTTATATGAAGCCATATTAGGTAATATACATGCCATAAAAGCAATTACAATTAACAACATACATAATAATTTCTTATTTATTAAAGATTTATTGGTTATCCAATTTATAACTGTCAATACGCTATATAGTATAGTAACAAGAAGTGGAACTATTAAAGAGGTTTTTGTTCCTATTGATAATAATGTTTGTATTTGCAAAAGTAGTGTAATAATACCAGTAAAACTCAATGTATTTGCTGCATAATAAATAACAACCGGTAAGAATATTGAAAGTATAGCACTTAGCTCATTTCCAGAGTAATACCAACCTTTCGTACCTAAGCTCAAATCACCTCTATATGTAGCAAGCTGTGTTCCTGTTAACTCAGCCAATTTTATTAGTGTACAATATACTAATACACAATAAACTATTGACTCTATCCTAATTTTGTTGCCATTACCTATATATGCATAAAAAAACATTACAGACAATATAAATGTGAGCAAATTTGAGAGATTGCTTAGGCTATCAAAACTAAGTCCTATCACACACAAATTAGTTGCACCAAAAGCAACTATAGCAAGCATTAACACAGATAAAATTTTTCTATTTTTTTTATTTATAACTACCAAATATATTACAGCATATATTAAAAATATTGCTTTATATACTATTCCAGGTGAAAAACGAACATCAAAATTTCTTTTCAAAATTGATGTAAGTACTTCAATAATTGGGAATAATATAAAAAACATTTCTATAAAACGAGGTGAATATAGCCTCGAAATCTTTTCTTTCATTTAACATCCTTTCTTTCAAAGTTTGCATATATAGTATACCATATACCACCTTTTTTGTGAAGTAAAAAGGCATAAAAAGTCGCCCCTACCATATGATAGAAGCGATTATAAGAGGTTATATATGAAAACTAAAGTTTTCTTTAGTCAGCATGCATTTTTTAGTATGACCAAATTCCTTTTCCATCATGCTTTGCTTGATGTTCTGCTGCAAGTAAAATGTCCAACTTATTGATATTCTGTCTTTCTGATCTTAATTCTGCTACGCCGCTTGCAAGTAAGCTTTCATTATATAAACTTTTGTCTACATATATATAAGCGTATGTTTTACCTTTTTCTACTTTAACATTATCAAAATCAACAGTTACTGTCTTACCCACAAGGTCATTAGATATTTGATTAGATAATTCTTTATTGTGTTTATTTGGTTTTATTCCTATCAAATATACTTCATTAGTTGTACCATCTGATTCAACCTTAATGCTTAAACCATTTACTGATACTACTTTACCTTCATATGCTTGGTCAGATAATATATAATTATCAACTACGTTAGGAGTTTTATTATTATTAGCTACATCTTCAGAATCCGGTTTAACTGCTATATATATACCTGTTCCTATAAGAATAAGCGCTACAAATAAAAGTATAACTGCTGGTCCATATTGTTTTAAGTAGAAAGTCCTCTTATTTTCATAATACATAATATTACCTCCTTTTTAACATAGTAATTATTTCTAATTACATTTACAATTATAGCACATTTTTTATGTAAAGTCAATATTATGTTTACAAAAATGTCTCGAATACGTTAAAGGTATTCAAGACACATATATTTACTAAACATCTGCATTATGCCATACACATTGAACATCATCATTAGATTCTAATTTGTCTATAAAAATCTCAAACTTTTCCATCTGTTCATCATCAAGTTCTTTTTTCATTGTTGGTACCATTCTAAGTTCAGCTTCTTCTGTCTTGTATCCAGCACTTTCTATAAAATCTCTAAGACGAGAAAAATTAGCTGGTTCACAAGTTATTTCAAAATATTCTTCATCTGAATCAAAATCTGTTGCTCCATTATCTAAAACTTGCATCATAAGTTCATCTTCATCTATATCTGGTGTTCTTGCAATAACAAAGACACCTTTCTTTTCGAACATATAACTTACAGAACCACTTTGCCCCATAGTACCACCGCTTCTATCAAATATACATCTAATATCCGCTGCTGCTCTATTTTTATTATCTGTTAAGCTTTCTACAATAACAGCCACACCATATGGTCCAAACCCTTCATATGTTATTTCTTCATAATTGCCACCGCTTCCAAGGCCAGCTGCTTTTTGAATACAACGTGTTATATTATCATTTGGCATATTATTAGATTTAGCTTTTGATATTACATCTCTAAGCTTTGCATTTACAGAAGGATCAGGTCCCCCTTGCTTTACAGCAGCAGTAATTTCTACACCTAATTTTGAATATATTTGCGCTTTCTTACCATCTACTGCTTCTTTTCTTCTTTTAATATTTGCCCATTTTGAATGTCCTGACATAAACCTTCACTCCTTCCTTAAACTCCTTGAAGTATTATAACATAAGTATCTCTTGTTTAACAGTCTTTATCTCTATTTTTTATGCTTTTAATACAATTTTTTGTACATGTTATAGTATTTTATAACATTTGACACATACCTTTTAGTTTCATTGAACTTGATATTTTTTAGTATTTTTTCATAACTATCGTAACTTAAAATATCCTCTTTAAACCATTTATCTACATTTCCAAGTCCTGCATTATACGCAGCAAGTGCTATATACATGTTTCCATTGTACCTTTCTATAAGGTATGACAAGTATTTTACTCCTATATTTACATTTGTTTCTTTATCTTTTAAATCAAAATCATCTTCATTTACACTATTTATATCTTGTGACACTTCTCTAGCGGTTGTAGGCATCAGCTGCATCAAACCTTCTGCACCTTTGCTAGACATAGATTCATCATTAAAATTACTTTCTTGTTTAATCACAGAATACACTAAATCCGGATCAACTGAGTACAGAGCGCTATATTTATCTACATATTCTTTATATTTTTTTGGATAAAATACGTTTTTTAAAATTAACATTATACTAAAATATAGCGTAACAATAATTACACATATTATTGCTATTTTTTTCACCATATACTCTCCTTTTATTTAGCTTCTAGCCAAGTTTTCCCAACATTAACATCTACCTTAAGTGGTACTTTTAATAAAGTTGCATTTTCCATACTATCTTTTAATATTTGTTTTACCTCTTCTACTTCACAAGGAGGAGCTTCTATAAGCAACTCATCATGTACTTGCATTATAAGTTTAGATGTAAGGTGTCTTTCTTTTATGGTTTTATATACTTTTATCATAGCAAGTTTCATTATATCTGCTGCAGTTCCTTGTATTGGCATATTCATAGCAATACGTTCGCCAAAGTTTCTTGTTAAATAATTTGCAGATTTCAATTCCGGTACGTTTCTCATTCTGCCAAATATAGTTTTTACTACACCATTTTCTTTTGCCTCTTCTATAACGCGTTTCATATATGAATCTACTCCACTGTAATGAGTTAAGTAGTTTCTCATATATCTTGCCGCATCAGGTCTCGTAGAATTGATATTCTTGGCTAAACCATATTCACTTATTCCATAAACTATACCAAAGTTTACTGCTTTAGCTTTGCTTCTCAGCTCTTTTGTAACTTTAGATAGAGGAACTCCAAAAACTTGAGATGCAGTAATACTATGTATATCTATATCATCTACAAACCCCTTTATAAGTTCTCTATCCTCAGACATATGTGCTAAAACTCTAAGTTCTATTTGACTATAATCCGCATCTATAATTAAGTTATCATTCTGACTTGTAAAGCAATCTCGTATTTTTCCGCCAATCTCAGTTTTTACTGGTATGTTCTGAAGATTAGGCTCTATACTACTAAGTCTTCCTGTTACGGTAACAGTTTGTGTAAACGTTGTATGTATTCTTCCATCTGATCCTATAACATCAAGAAGGCCATCAACGTACGTACTTTTCAACTTTGCGTACGTTCTGTATTCTAGTACTAAATCTATTATCTCATAATCCCCTACTATACTTTCTAAAGTTTCTTTATCTGTAGAATAACTAGATTTTGTCTTTTTAGGATAAGGTATATTTAATACTTCAAACAATACGTGTGCTAATTGTTGAGGTGAGTTTATATTAAAGTCTTCTCCAGATAATTCATGAATTCTTTTAGTAATTTCATTTATTCTACTCGTAATGGTATTGCCAAATTCAATTAAACGTTCTTTATCCACATACATTCCATTATGTTCTGTTGCAGCCAAAACTTCTACTAAAGGTATTTCAATTTCATTATATAGCTTATCTAGCTCATTTTTTTGTAATTCTTTACAAAGTATATCATTTACTTTTAATATGCTAGACATAACATAATATATATACTTTTTTTCATCGTCAGATAAGTTACTGTTATATATATTTCTTTCTGGGTTAGAATCCAACATATCAAAAAGTGTAGTTTGAACATTTGTTTTTACTACGTTAATTTTAGGTGATGGAACATCTATTACATTATACGCTATATTTTCTATTGTATAATTATTTTCACTTGCATGAAGTAAATAATATTCAATCATTATATCTGAGTTAAAACCATTAAAATCAAATATTCCTAAATCAAACGCAATTCTTTCAATTTTCTTTAAGTTATATGCTACTTTTTCCACATTCAAACTACATATAACTCCCAAAGCTTCTTTAAAAAGTCTTTCATGTATAATATAAATTGTTTTACCAGAATATACGTACAAAGCATTATTAAGTTTAGAAGATACATTATCTATTATTGCAATTGAAAACTTTTCATTGATATTCTTTAAATTATCTAAATTTTCATTACTATTAATATCCACATATTTTGTAAGCGAGAACTCTTTATAAAACTCTTTTTCATTGTTTGTGGCTATGTCAAGCTCACCATCTAAATCTTTTGTAAACTTTTCTATGAACTTCTTAAACTCAAAACGAGTAAATAGTTTAATTAACTCTGGCATATTAGGTTCAGTAAGTTTAAGCTTTTCATAATCAATATCTAATTCTACATTCGTATTTATTGTAGCTAATATCTTACTTTGCCTTGCACTATCTTCGAACTTTTCTAGTTTTCCCATAACAGATGGGCTTATATCTAAACCTCTTACATTTTCATAAATTTTCTCGATACTTCCATATTTGTTTATTAAAGGATAGGCTGTTTTCTCACCTATTCCAGGAACTCCAGGAATATTATCCGAACTATCTCCCATAAGAGCTTTTACATCCGGGACTTGATTTGGTTTTACAGAATACTTTTCATATAACAGTTCTGGTGTATAATACGTATACTCCGTTTTTCCCAGTTTAGTTGTTGGTAAAACTACAGTGGCTGTGTCTGAAATAAGCTGAAATGAATCTCTATCTCCAGTAAGTATATATGTAGGTATGCCATTTTCAGTGTTTCTAGCAGCAATTGTACCTAAAATATCATCTGCTTCAAAGCCTTCTTTTTCTAGTATAGGAATATTAAGCGCATCAAGCACTTCTTTTATAAGTGGCATTTGTGACTTTAATTCCACCGGCATTGCATGACGTCCAGCTTTATATTCACTATACATTTCATGTCTAAATGTTGGTGCACTCACATCAAATGCAACAGCAACATACTTAGGACTAAGTTTCTCTTGCATCATAAAATATATGTTCAAAAAACCATATATTGCATTTGTATATAGTCCATCTTTTGTAGCAAGTAACTTTATTCCATAAAATGCCCTATTCATTATGCTGTTTCCATCAATTATAAGAAAGCTATTTTCTTTTATTTCTTCTTTATTTTCCATAATTACCTCTTTAAAATTTATATAAATTCCTGCCAAACTGTATTGGCTAAATCTTGTCCTCTATCTGTAAGCCTAATGTTTTCACCGTTTTTTTCTAATAGGCCATTATTTAAAAACTTGTTTATTTCCTGGCCAAATATAGAGTATATATCTACTTTAAATTTACTTTTAAATTCGTTTATATTTATACCCTCTGTTTTTCTTAAACCCAATATTACAAATTCTTTTTCTAAATCTAGCAAATCCAATTCTTCTATGTCGCACTTTTTAAAGCAAGCTTCATTTTTGCAAGCAATATACTCTTTTATATCACTAGTATTGGAATATCTAGTAGAATTTATAAAGCTTGACGCAGATGCTCCAAAACCTAAATAAGGTAAGCCAGACCAGTACTTTAAATTATGATGTGACTTAAATCCAGACTTTGCAAAATTAGAAATTTCGTACATTTCAAAACCGTTATTTTTTAGCATATCCTTTACTATATAAAACATTTTTCTTTCAGTATCTTCATCTGGAAGTGTAACGAAACCATTTTTTACAAGGAAATCTAGTTTACTTTTTTCATGCAATTCTAAGCTATATACAGATATATGTTTTATACTGTCCAGCTTCAAAACAAAATCAAGTGTATCTTTAAAACTTTCTATAGTATCTTGAGGCAAACCACATATTATGTCCGTAGATATATTAGTAAACCCTGCATTTTTTATTTTATTATACGCATTCAAAAACATTTGTTTTGTAGTTACTCTTCCTATAGCCTTTAATACATTGTCATTGGCACTTTGCAGTCCCATACTTATCCTATTTATACCACTTTTTCTATACATTTCTAATTTTTCAGATGTAACACTTTCTGGATTTACCTCTACTGTAATCTCAGGATCATCGGATATATGTGTACAAGATGAAATTAGATTCAAAATATCGCATATATATTGAGCTGGAACTATACTTGGCGTTCCACCTCCTATATATATAGTATCTACTTCATTTTCTGCTAACAATTCTGCATTTTGCATAATTTCTTGAGCTAGTGTATTAAAGTATTCCTTTATTATGCTATTATCATCTGATACCATACTACAAAAGTCACAATAAAAACATCGTGACTTGCAAAATGGTATATGTATATATATACCAAGTTTCATATCATACCTGCCAATTTTACAATTTTATTCAAACTGTGATACACGCCTGATTTAGATATACTGTAACTGCATAAAGAGGCTAATTCCTCTAAACTTTTATCTGGGAATTTTTTTCTTAGCTTACACAATTCCTTTTGTTTATCTTTCAATGAATTATATGTACCGTTTTCTTCTAATTTTTGTATGGCCTGAATCTGTCTGTATGCAGACGATACTATTTTGTTTAAATTTGCGGTTTCACAATTTATTCCTCTGTTTATATCATTTTTTATACTTTTCTCTATACGTATATTTTCAAACTTCATAAGCGAAGTTGTAGCGCCAAATATTCTTAAAACATTGCTTATACCTTCACTATCTTTTACATATACAACATATTTATTTCTTTTTATACATTTTGCAGATACATCAAAATCTGAAAAAAGCGACATCACAAAATTAGATTGTGACTTTGTTTCTAAAGATACTTCAAAGTGATACTCATTTTCAGGGGAAACAATGTAGCCACTTCCCAAGAAAACTCCTTTTAAAAAAGATTTTCTGCAGCACAATCTATCACATATAATGTCTTTAATATCTTTTGCTGTAATTTCAGATGTCTCTGTAAAAAGCTCACCATATCGCATAGCTTTTTTACAGCACATTTTCATTTTCTCTTTGTTTAATATTTCTTCTTTTATTTCTTCTGAAAACGACATGATACCACCCTATCATTTGAATTTAAATCCTTTTTTACCACAATATCGCTATACTCTTCTGATTTTAATATTTCCACTACCTTATCTGCTTGAGAAAAACCAATTTCAAATACAAGCATTCCATCGTTATTTAAATAATTCTTTGCCTCTTTTGCAATCTTTTTATAAAAATACATTCCGTCATCTAAAGCCACAAGCGCAATATATGGTTCTTCTTTTACATACAAAGATAATCCTTCATATTCGTCTTTAGTTACATATGGTGGATTTGCTGTTATTATATCATATTTTTTAGTTAAGTCTACATTTTTAAAAACATCAGATATATAAGCGTGGCACTTGCCACTTACATTCAATTCATCTATGTTCTTTTTAGCAACCTTTAAAGCACTTCGAGATATATCTGTCATATCTACATTTTGGACATTGCTAAGCTTAGCTACGCATATTCCCACAATGCCGCTACCTGTACACATATCTAACATTGTTTTATACTGATTAATATTTACATATGAAATAGCCTCATGTATCAAACATTCTGTATCTTGTCTTGGAATCAATACATGTTTATTCACAAAAAAGTGCAAACCATATATATATACGTCCTCAGTTATATATTGATATGGAATGTGCTTATTGCAAAGTTTATCTAACATATTTTCAAGTTTCTTCGTTTCTTTTTTAGAAAGCTCTATATTCCTTGTAAGCTTAATATCAAGTACTTTCTTACCCAGAATATATGCTAGTATGTTATCTACTGTATCCTGTTCTGAATTAAATATATCTACACTAGATATATCATATTTTTTGCTCAATGTATCAATCAATTCTTTTCTTAACATTGGTTGCTCCTTAAAGCTATCTCGTCAAGTTTTTCTTTAATATATATGTCTATATCACTGCCCTCTGTGTAATCTGTTTTGGCAATAAAATTAACCCTATTGTGTTTTAAAAGTTTATCTGCCACACTCTTTCCATCATTTTTCTCATATACTGCAATAGATGTGCCTAAGTAATCTTTTACTAGTCTCATACATGGTACATCTGTAAATCCATCTCCTATATATATCATATTTGGAAAGTCTATACTTTTCTCCTCGCGTGACATATGCTCATTTATCTTGTCATCATATACTTCGTATACGCCTTTGTTTATTCTAAAGAGGAATTGCGTTTTATTTGTATAGTTGATTGCAACAGCTGGCCATTTAGCAATATTATCCACGTTATATAAAAAACTACTTGCATAAATCCTATCAAATTTGTTACTTATACTAGTTCCTTCAATCATTTCTTTTATTCCAGAAGATATAACAAAGTGATGAAGTTTAAGTCCTAGAGATTCAGCATAAGAATTTATTCTATCAAACCAATCATCAACTCCCGGAAAAAGTTTTATGTTTTCTCCATATTTCACAAAAGAGCTTCTAGTTACAGACACATTTTTTTCTTCTGCTTTTTTAAGCATAAGATACATGTATGCAAGTATTCCCTCCATATTATTGTTAACTTTTAGTTCATTTACTTCTCGAAAGAACTCATCAGACGTCATTTTAAGCTTTGGAATAAAATTATACTCCTGGATATTTCCATGAGCCAAAGTCCCATCAAAATCATACATTATTGCTACATCTTTATTTTTCATAATAACCTCCAATATATACAAAAAAAGCACTACAAAAGTAGTACTTTATTTGTTTAATTTTGTTCCATATTTTTCAGCAAATTTAGCAGCTCTACCTTTAGAAGCAATAGATTGTTTTAAACCTGTAAAGAACGGATGACAAGCACTACAAGTATCTGTTTTCATTGCTTTTTTGGTTGAACCAACTTCTATAACGTTACCACAAGCACATGTAATTGTAGTTGTTTCGTATGCTGGGTGTATATTCTCTTTCATCGTATTTCCTCCTCGTAAATTCATTTCACATATTACCTTAATATTTTAACATAACTTTTATTAAAATACAACTTTTTTAATAAAAAATTAACTATTTTATTAGTTTATTTATATATTTTTAATTAAGTTTTACAACATTAAAGCCAGTATGGTCACCACTTACCATTTTATACTCAATATTATTTATATTTCCTTCTTTTATCATATAATGTCCCTGACCATGAAGATGACCATATACAACAGTTTTTACCTTATACTCCTCTAATATTTTTTTAACTTCATCTCTAAATGGTGGAAAATGTACTGCTACTATTATATCTTTATCTTTGTTAGCTTTATCTATACTATCTAAGGACAATTTTAGCCTAAGTAGCTCACGTTTAAAAACCTTTTTGTCATCTACCTTTTCATCTTCCGTACTAGCCCAAAGCCTTGTTCCACATATATTTATATTTTCTACCAAAAAGCTATTATTATGTAGTATTTTAATAGTGTCAAAATTGTTCTTTTCAAAAAAATTGTTCATTTTAGCTACAGTTGAAAAATATAAATCATGATTTCCTTTTAATATTATTTTAGTACCAGATAAACTATTTAAATATGCAAAGTCATCATATGCTTCATCTAAATTTAAAGCCCACGAAATATCCCCAGCAACAATTACTGTATCATTGCTTTTTACTGTTTTTTCCCAATTTGTTTTTATTCTATTTTGGTAATCCTTCCATTCATCTCCAAATAATTCCATGGATTTATCTGGATTTGAAATAGCTAGGTGTAAATCAGATATTGCATATACTGACACTTTGCATTCCTCCTTTAATCTTCTATATTAAGATTCGCTTTAGCATTTAAAGTCAAGTCGTTAGTAATCTTTCCATCAATAAAGTTAAGTACTCCAGCCATAGCAATCATTGCCCCATTATCTGTAGTATATTTTAATTCAGGCATATAAACTTTAATATTATTTTTTTCTCCCTCTTTCATCAGAGTTTCTCTAATTCTCGTATTTGCAGATACGCCCCCAGCTAAAACAACTTTTTTAATATTATGCTCCTTTGCACAAATAATCACGTGTTCTACTAAAACATTTGCCACGTTCTCTTCAAAACTGCGGCACATGTTTGGTACATTCAAGTTTTCTTTTTCTTTATTAGCTATATTCATAACTGCAGTTTTTACACCGCTAAAGCTAAAATCTAGACTATCATCAAACTTAGTTGTAGGAAGTTTATATGTAGCTTGTCCTTCCTTAGCTTGAACACTAACCTTAGGTCCGCCTGGATAACCTAAACCCAAAACACGTGCCACCTTATCAAATGCTTCACCAACTGCGTCATCACGAGTTTTAGCTAATATTTTAAACTTAGTATAATTTTCAACAAGTATTATGTGAGAGTGTCCTCCTGATACCACAAGTGATATAAATGGAGGCTTTAATGTAGGATTTGTTATGTAATTTGCCGCTATATGTCCTGCAATATGATGCACAGGTACAACAGGTATGTTTAAAGCATAAGCAAGTGATTTAGCAAAAGATACTCCAACAAGCAAAGCACCTATAAGCCCAGGCCCTATAGTAACAGCTATTGCGCACAATTCATCAAGTTTAGTATTTGATTCCATTAGTGCTTTATCCAGTACTGTTCCTATATTTTTTATATGTTGACGAGATGCAATCTCTGGCACAACACCACCAAATTCTTTGTGTATATCTATTTGAGATGCTACAACATCTGCTAATACATGTGCCTTTCTATTTTCATCAAATTCTATTATAGAAATAGCTGTTTCATCACAACTCGATTCTATTCCTAGTATTTTCATAATTTTTCCTTCTTTCTTACAGCGCTAATATAAGTGAAATCAACCAATATATAAAATTATATGCTGGTGAAATTATAAGTTGATATACATCTGTTAGCATTAAAATTGCTATTATCCAAATAGAATACTGTTCTAGCCAATCCATTCCTCTCTTAGCCTTTTCAGGTAAAAAGTAAGTTAACACTTTTGCTCCATCAAAAGGCGGAAGTGGTATTAGGTTAAAAACACCAAACATTACATTAAATCCTATCATATACAAAAGCATTATGTATAAAATATTACCTATATTAGAGTTTATCATAATTGCCAATACACCAAAAACATCTAACAATTTTAATATAATTGTAAATACAAATGCTAATATAATATTAGATAATGGTCCTGCAAGAGCGACCAACATAATGCCTTTTCTTCTATTTTTAAAATTTCTATCATCCATAACCACAGGTTTGCCCCAACCAAATTTAAACACTAGCATAAATATAAAACCAATCGGATCAATATGAGCCAATGGAGATAATGATAATCTTCCTAGTGCTTTTTGACTTTTATCACCCAATTTATAAGCAGTATAGGCATGTGCTGCTTCATGAACAGACAAAGCGATAAGCAAAGCCGGTAAGTAATACAGCGTTTCTTGTAACCATTCACTAAATGTTCCTGTCAATTCAATCTCTCCTTTATTATATTTTCAATAATTTTTTTACTAACTTATATTTCCTTTTATATATTAACCTACATGCAAATCTAAACTTAAACTCCCTTTGCACATAATATGTATTCCATTTAAATCCAGGAAATTTCTTTCTCATAATATCTACTATTTTATTTATATCTTCTTTTGTATTTTCACATTTCAAAAACATTGTTGTTGCTTCAAATAACAAATGTTTTATATATAAATACTCAATTTCTTCTTTGTATTCCTCAAATTTCTTTCTATTAGCAATTTCAGACTCTAAGATTACTAACGCCTTAAAAATATCTTTTATACTTTTAACATATAATTCCATATCTGACGAAATAATTTTATTTTGAAAAACATTATATAATGGTCTCTTTAAATGATATATTTTTTTGGCATATGCAACTAATGCAGGAATTATAGCCAAATCTTCATATTCTATACTCTCATTAAACTTAATATTGTTAGATTTCCAAAAATATGTATTAAATAACTTCGCCCAAGGTTTGAAATTAGAAACTAAATAGTTTTTTTCACACGAATCAGAAAACTCATCACAAAATTTTACCTCTTCCTTATAATCCGTTGCTAAATGATAGTAATATCCATCACATGTAACTATATCATAATTAGACCTTAGAGCTTCTTTATATAATTCCTCACATGCCTCTGGTTCAAGGTAATCTTCTACATCAACAAACATAAAAAATGGTGCTGTTACCTTAGTTACACCAACATTTCTTGCGTGTGCTTTGCCTTGGTTTTCTATTTTAAAATACTTAATTTTATCTGAATAGTCTTTAACATACTCTTTTATAATGTATTCAGTTTCATCTACTGAATTTGAATCAACAACTATTACTTCAACATCTTTTAAAGTTTGATTAACAACTGAATCCAAACACCTTTTTATATTCTCTTGTGCATTAAACACCGGAATTATTACGCTAACTTTTTTCTCCATACATTTTACCTCTTAATTTAACCATTATATTATACCAAATGTAACTATCTAATGCAAGAAAAGGAGTTGCACTTTAATGCACTCCATATCTTTATTTTACTTGCTTTTTTGGTCATAAGTCACACTATCTTTTAATACCTTAATTGTACTCTCAAGCAGCAATTTTACCATTCTATCTATTTCTTTTTTATTTTCATCATCTACATTTTTGTAGCCATTTAAAATTATTCTAATTTTCTTTATTGTGTCTACTGAAAAGTCCTTTGTACTTTTTGCATCAGTTGAAGCTATAACTTCATAAAGAATGTTTATAAAGTTTTCTCTTTGCTCAGGTGTTGTGTGCATCAACCAATCCCTTACTATTCCATTAAATATCTCACTGTTATTTGTAAGATTTGGTATTCTAACAAGTTTAATTGGCTCAACTTGCCAAGAATATATGTCATGTTGCATAACACCTTTTTGTATGCTCTTTACAACCTGATACTCTTCTTCATGTTCGAGAAGCCTTCCAACTATAGAGGATTGAGGTATATACGTTTCTATCTTATTTAATATTTTTTTATAATTATCTGTTAATATTACTGACTTATCCAATCCTGGCCCGTCAGCATTTATTACCTTTTTAATCCTAGGTTTAACATGTTCATCACAAAATATTGCGGAATATACAGCAAGGTTTCCTCCCTTTGAATGTCCGCCTATAATTAACTTGCATTTATTTTTAGATGCAATATTATTTAAATATTTTACCGCTTCTATTTGCGATGGAACATTTTTTAAAAATCCCATATTTAAATCTTCTTTCCATCCAACAAGTGACGAATCAGTACCTCTAAAAGATATATACTTAACACTATCTGAAATATCTATACTAATTGCAGCGAACTGTTTTTCTGCCGCTTTATCTAAAATTTCCACGTAATCTGACACGATTAAGTCTTTAAATCTACTTGATTTTCCTAAAAGAGCTATAAATTCTTTATCATCCGGCCATAAAAAATCTTCTGTCTTAAAGTCTTTCATTTTATCTGCAATATACTCTATTGTCTTTTCTCCACTAAAATTTATAATCTTAAATGGCAGATACGAAAATCTTGCAAAAATAATATTATCCAACTCATTTATAGGAGATTTTTTAATTGTTAAGTCCCCTCTCCATTTAATATAATCTATTATATTAGACATTTTACTTCTCACACCTCAACATACATTATTTTTTACTAAAAAATCTTTTGTTTTTACTAAGTAGTTTCTTTAATATAGATTCTTTATTTTCTGTTACTGTCACAGCATTTGATTCTTTTACTCCTTCATTTACAATTGATTTGCCTTTATTCTTAAACACACTATCCAGATTAAATTCAATCTGTAACATTTCTTTATATAATTTTTTTCATTATTATCATATATAATATCATGTAAATAAATTTTTAACAATACTGTCAGAATTACATTATACTAGTTTTTTCGTTTTATAAAAAATGAACCTTCATCATTAAACAAACTTGTCTAACATTTAGGTTCATCTCTGTTTTACAACTTAAATAGAACTTAGAATTTACTACTTGCCTCTCTAAGATAAAGGCTTCATTGTTGGGAAAAATAAGACGTCTCTTATTGAAAAACTATCCGTAAGTAGCATTATAAGTCTATCTAAGCCTATACCCATTCCGCCAGTTGGTGGCAAGCCTATCTCTAATGCGTTTACGAAATCTTCATCCATTCCACCGGCCTCTTCATCACCCTTTGCTTTGGCCTCAGCTTGTTTTACAAATCTTTCATATTGGTCTATTGGATCGTTAAGCTCTGAATATGCATTGCCATACTCACGTCCACCAATAAATAATTCAAATCTTTCAACTAGACTTGGATTACTTGGTTTTCTTTTTGTAAGTGGAGATATCTCAACCGGATAATCCATAATAAATGTAGGTTGAATCAATGTTTCTTCAACATACTCTTCAAAGAACATGTTTATTATATGACCTCTCGTGTTTTTAATTGGGTCTATTTCCAAGCCGCGTGATTTAGCTAAAGAACGAGCCTCCTCATCCGTCTTAATTTCATTAAAGTCTACTCCAGTTACTTCTTTTATTGCATCAATCATAGTAACTCTTCTCCACTTTGGTGTTAAATTTATTTCTACACCTTGGTAAGATATATGAGTTGTACCCAATACATTATTTGCAATAGTAGAAATAATTTCTTCTGCTAAATCCATCATGTCATTGTAATCCTCATATGCTGAATACATTTCAATATTAGTAAATTCTGGATTATGTTTAATATCCATACCTTCATTTCTAAAGTTTTTACCTATTTCATATACTTTTTCAATTCCACCAGCAATTATTCTCTTTAAGTTAAGTTCTGGAGCAATTCTTAAATACATGTCCATATTTAAAGTGTTATGATGTGTAATAAATGGGCGAGCTGCATCTCCTGTTGCAACCGTAGTAAGCATAGGAGTTTCTACTTCAGTATAGCCTTTACCATCTAATATTTTTCTTAACTCCTTAATTATTCTACTTCTTAATATAAAAGTTTCCTTAACTTCAGGATTCATTATCATATCTACATAGCGCTGTCTATATCTTAAATCCATATCTTTAAGTCCATGATACTTTTCAGGAAGAGGTCTTAATGATTTAGTTAGAAGTGTTATTTTTTTGGCATGTATAGAAATCTCTTCTGTCTTAGTTTTAAAAACAAAACCTTCAACACCTATAATATCTCCTATATCATAAGATTTAAACTCTTTATATGCTTCTTCTCCTAAGTCATTTGTGCTGACATAACACTGAATGCGTCCATACATGTCTTGAATATGGCAAAATGAAGCCTTACCCATTATTCTTTTTCCCATAATTCTTCCGGCAATTGATACATCTTTTCCGTCTAGCTCATCAAAATTTTCTTTTACATCTTTACTAGTGTGTGTCCTATTGTACTTAGTAACACAAAATGGATCCTTGCCCTTGGCACGTAATTCTTTCAACTTGTCCTTTCTTACTTGAACAAGTTTTTCTGTGTCTTGTTCTAAAACAACATCTTCGTTTTCTTGCATTTTTACTCCTCCTTATATATGACATAAATGTAGGTATGTTAATTACCTACACTGTCTTTTTAATATCTAATATTTTATATTTGCAAATTCCTGCTGGAACTTCTACTTCTATTTCTTCATCTTTCTTTTTACCAAATAAAGCTTTGCCAATTGGTGAATCTAATGATATTTTATTATTTAGCGGATCTATTTCAGTAGTTCCAACTATTTGATAAGTAACTTCTTCTTCAAACTCATAATCATAAAGTGTAACTGTTACACCAACACCAACTTTAGTAGTAGATATTTTTTCTACTATTTTAGCTGAATTTAACATAGCTTCGAGCTCTGCAATTTTAGTCTCCAATATTGCTTGTTCATTTTTTGCTTCGTCATACTCAGAATTTTCAGAAAGATCACCATATTCTCTGGCTACCTTTATTTTATCTGCTACTTCCATTTTTTTTGGACCCTTTAAATAAGTCAACTCATCTTGTAATTTTTTAAATCCTTCTTCTGTAAGAAGTACTTCGTTTTCTTCCATAATTTATTACCTCCAGTAATTATGTTTAATTTGCTTTAACGATTTCGATATAGTTTATATTATTTTTAAATTTTTGTCAAGTATAGTTTTACATAATAATGATATTACCTTAAGTCTACCATAATTTTTAGTCATATATGAAAAATAATCATTATTTACGTTACTAACAAGCTTATGCCTATTTGCCAAAAGTACATACTTATCAAATTTATCACTATCATTATCCCACATAAATATCTTTAATGCGTTCGGAATTTTAAAGTCACTCTTTTCCATATATATACATATATCATATGGGTTAATTTTAATTTCTTGTTTAGACAATTTATTCTTAATACAGATACTACTACCATACTTTTCATTAATATTTTCAAGCCTTTGTGCCATTTTAGTATCTTTTACATTAACACAATATATATCCACCGTTTTACACTCGCCGACAAGGTTTTCAAGCATATAATAATTTATATTTCTTAGGTTTTGATATATCATGAGAATTCTAGCATCTTTTTTCTCAATATGTTTCTTTTTTAATGCCTCAATTAAATAATTATCTATATTTTCATCAATGCTTCCACTATATGTATAATACTCATATTCCAATCTATTTAAAATATCTTGTATATATTTTTTTACACTAGAAAGAGCTGACTTTTTCTCAGCATTTTCTAGTGTTTTAGATAATATATATATCTTGTCATTTCCTTTGTATTTTAATGTTGAAATAAGTTTTCTATCAAAAAAGTATGACTTAACCTTATTTAATATACCATTATCTTCAAATACTCTTTTGTTTAACATTTTAAGTGGTATAAGTAACTCATCATAATTCACATTTGAATTTATTTTGAGCCTTCTACATTCTATTTTATCTTTATCTGTTATACTAATAAAAATTGTTTTCATATATACCACCTAAAAGTATATATGCCATTTAGCCTTATTTTATTCTTTATCTGCTTTTTCTGATTCAAGTTTCTTCTTAGCTTTAGCCACGCTCACTCTTTCTCTATTATTATCAAAAGATCTAAGTAACATACTTGTTAACTTATCTCCAGTTAAATCGCGTTTCATTTTTCCATCTTCAACAAAAGAAATTGTACCAGTTTCTTCTGAAACCACTATAACTAAAGCATCTGACACTTCACTTATTCCCACAGCAGCTCTATGTCTAGTTCCTACATTTTTAGGAATAATATTTTCTGACGCAAGTGGTAACACACATTTAGCAGCTTTTATCTGATTTCCCTCAATTATTATCGCTCCATCATGTAAAGGTGTTCTTGGATTAAATATTGTTTGTATCAGTTCAGAAGATACCTTAGCTGAAAGGTCAACTCCCTCTCTTACAATATCGTTAATTTTTGTGCTTTGTTCTATTACTATAAGAGCACCTATCTTCTTTAAAGACATAATTTCAACTGCTTTTACTATTTCTGATACTACTTGCTTATCTTTAATTTTGTCATCAAAATCAAAAAACTGAGTAATGTTTTTTCTTCCAAGTCTTTCCAACGCACTCCTTAGCTCCGGTTGAAATACTATAATTATTAAAATCATACCATAAGTTAAGAAATTACTTAATATAAATTTTAAAATTGTTAGATCAAGAAGTTCACTTATTGCAAGCAATGCCAATAACATTGCAATTCCTTTAAATATTTGAACTGCTCTTGTCTGTCTTATTAACTTGTATAAATAATATATTATAACCGCTACTAATGCTATATCAACTACAAGTAAAAACACTCTTAAAGGGCTATCTAAATGAAAAGCTCCCTGTATTGATCTAAAAAAATCCATAAACTTTTCTGACATAATAAACTTCTCCTTTGTTTATAATAGTACAGTATATATAAGAGTTATAAAAACACTTAAAACTGATCCGAATATAAGTATCCAAACCAACGCTTTTAACCATTTGCTATTTCTATTCATATGTACCCCTCCTTATTTTTTTATAACAATATCTAGAATGCCATATTTTGCATCAAAAGGTTCTGATGGATTAAATACAATATGAAATTCATTTCCAGATATATAAAACTCTTCAAGTGCAGTATATGAATAATTATAATCTGCCTCTTTTAGTATTCCTTTTGAAACAATATAAGATTTAATTTGTTCTTTAATTGTATTCCTATAAGAATAATCTAAAACGTATGGTGCTGCATCTTCAGAAGATAATAATGTCTTAGAGTTTAAATCTATTGTATAACCATACATTTTATCAGAAAACACGTCTTTACCGTTAGCCACTATTGTTTCGTATAAAACGATTGATAATATTTTCTTTTCTTGAAGCTCAGTTTCATATGTCTTATATGTTACCTTATAAGTAAATTCATTTTCTAAGTTTCCTGATGCTTCTTGCTCCAACGAATCGTATTTGTTTAAGAATTTATTTTTAATTTGTTCATTTATATCCGTTAACTCAACATTTTCAACTGACACTTCTGGCAATGTTATATCTGATTTGTAACTGGTTTTATCATTTTTCCTAGATACACTCTTAACTGAATATTCAACGTCTTTTTTAGTCTGTGTATTATCTTTTGATATAACGTCAACCAGAGCATTATTTTCACCAATTATCTCAGGCTTTTTCTCATTAATCAAACCATACGCAACAACTGCACTACCAAGTATTATAAAAGTAATGAATGCAATTATTGGCGCGTTAGACTTCTTTTTGATTCTGTCATAATTCATAGTTTCCATAGTATAACTCCTTATATTTTAAAATAGTTTATCATAGAATATTTGCTAATTCAATGGTAATTTTTTATTCTGCTTGAAGAGATGTTATTGCCACAGCCACGACAATATCTTCTGTTTTACAACCTCTAGACAAGTCATTTATTGGTGCTGCTAGCCCCTGAGTTATTGGCCCAATAGCTCTTGCTTGAGCAAAACGTTCAACTAATTTATATCCTATATTTCCAGCATCAATGTTTGGAAATATTAGTACGTTAGGTCTACCAGATATTTTACATTCTGGTGCTTTTAAACTCGCTACACTTGGTTCTAGCGCTGCATCTAACTGCAATTCGCCATCAAACTCAAAATCAACATTTTTACTGTCTAACATTTTCTTTGCTTCTTCTACCTTTAAAACAGATTCGGATTTTGCACTTCCATAAGTGGAATAAGAAAGCATTGCACACACTGGTTCTTTTTGGAAAAGATGTCTATATGAGTCTGCTGCTTGAGTACAAATAGTAGCTAACTCCTCACTAGTTGGATTTTGGACAAGCCCACAATCAGAAAAAATATATGCTCCCTTATATTTTGAACCCTTTATATCCATTACAAAAAATGATGATACTGTTTGACCAGGAATCTTTGCTTTAACTATTTGTAAAGCTGGTCTTAAAGTATCTGCTGTTGTATGAACTGCTCCAGACACTAATCCTGATGCGTCTTTTGCTTTTACCATCAAGACACCGAAATAAACATAATCTTTTACTAATTTCTTTGCCTCGTCTAATGTCATTCCTTTACTTTTTCTTAGATCATACAAAAGGTTAACATATTCATCAAATTTTTCATAAGTTAGCGGATCAATCACTTCAACACCACTTATATCTATATTATTTTTTTTACTTTCATTTTCAATAGCATTTTTATCTCCAATTAAAACAGGTATTGCTATTTTTTCTTTTTGTATCACTTCAGCAGCTTTTAAAACTCTTACGTCTCCGCTTTCTGGCAATACAATTTTTCTTAATTTACACTTTGCTTTTTCAAGAATCAAATTACATTCGTCCATAAACTCCTCCATATATCTAAAACAATTTATTTTCTTTTCCAGCAAAAATCCTTTGTATATTTGATTTGTGCTTAACAACAACTATTGTAGTAGCAATAGCTAAAACTATAGTGTTAAAATTCGTATCCATAAATATAGACAATATCACTAAAAGAATAGTTCCGCAAACACTTCCTAAAGATACCCATCTAGTAATTAGTATAAGTATTACTCCAAACGCCAAACACACAAGAGTAGCTTTTGCATCTACTAACATGGCAGACATCAAGTATACTGCTACGCCCTTTCCGCCTTTAAATCCATAATAAACTGGAAATACGTGTCCTACTACGGAACCTAATATATACAATGAGTAAGAAAGACTTGAAGTCTGAATATTGAATAATTTAGATATTAACAATATTACAATATATGAAACTACCACTTTTAATAAATCCAAAACAAAAACTATTACTCCCAATTTTTTACCCATTATTCTAATTGAATTTGTAGTTCCAGCATTTTTGCTTCCTAATTCTCTAATATCTTTATTTAAAACTTTATTGCTAATTATTATAGCAGGATTAATTGATGCTATAAAATAACTTATTACAACTACTAATATATTAAAAAACCACATAACGATAAATCTATTCTTCTTTCTTTCCTTTTTCTCTGACAATTATATTGATAGGAGTTCCCTCCAAATCAAAACGCTTTCTTAATTCATTTTCCAAATATCTAATATAAGAAAAGTGTGCTAAGTCTTTATTATTTACAAATAACACAAAAGTCGGCGGAGCTGTTTTTACCTGAGTTGAATAATAAATTTTAAGTCTCCTTCCCTTATCAGTAGGAGCTGGATGAAGCGCCATAGCTTCAATTATTACATCATTTAAAACTCCTGTAGTAACTCTAAAATTATTTGCCTCATAAGACTTATTTATCACCTCAAAAAGTTTCTCTACTCTTTGACCTGTCATAGCAGATAATGTAATAATAGGTGCATATGACATAAACTTAAAATGTTCTCTAATCTTTTTTGAATACTCTTTAAGAGTTGTATTATCTTTATCTATTAAGTCCCACTTATTTACAACGATAATCATAGCCTTGCCCTTTTCATGCGCAAAGCCCGCAATCTTTTCATCTTGTTCTGTAACGCCTTCAGTTGCATCAATAACAATTAAAGCCACATCTGCTCTATCTATTGCTGATTTTGCTTTAATGATACTGTATTTTTCTATATTATCATATATCTTATTTTTTCTTCTAATTCCTGCTGTATCAATTATAGTGTATTTTCCAAACTTGTTTTCGAATTTTGTATCTATTGCATCTCTTGTAGTCCCCGCAACACTGCTTACAATAGCTCTTTCTTCGCCTAATATTGCATTTGTAAGAGAAGACTTGCCAACATTTGGCTTGCCTATGATTGCAACTTTAATATCCTTTTCTTCTTCCTCTAGCTCTTCTATATCACCAAAATTGTAGTAAATTGCATCAAGCACTTCGCCTACCCCAAGTTTTGCTATAGATGAAATTGGATACGGCTCACCTAAGCCCAAATTATATAGCTCATAAATCTCATCAGGTGGCGTACCAACAGTATCAACCTTATTACAAACTAAAACAACCGGTTTTCTAGTCTTTCTTAGCATTTGTGCAATCTCATTATCTACCGGTGTTATTCCAGATTTCAAATCTGTTACAAACAAAATAACATCTGCCATATCCATGGCAAGCTCTGCTTGGCGTCTCATTGACTTTACTATAACATTATCTGTTACTTCTTCTATTCCGCCTGTATCAACTAGTTGAAACTTTGTGCCTCTCCATTCAACATCAGCAAAAACTCTATCTCTCGTAACCCCAGGTTCATCTGAAGTGATAGATAGATTTTCACCAACTAACATATTAAAAAATGTAGATTTACCAACATTTGGCCTGCCTATAATTGCCACTACCTTCTTAGTCATAATTCTTTCTCCTTTTAACACATATATTTTACTGTATTTTTTGCAAAAAGTAAAGAAAATAACACGAAATAAATTGAATTTTGAAACCAATAAATATATAATATTTTTATATTAAAACTAAGGAGAAAATTATGGAGAAAAACGTAAAATTATTTCCGGTATACAAATTATTTTCTTATGATGTATTATTTTATTATGCTATATCCGTTGTTTTTTTAACAAAATGTAAAGCATTTACCTTGTCTCAAGTAGCTCTATTTACAACTGTATATGCCATATCGTCAATATTATCACAAATTCCATCTGCTTTAATAGTAGATAAAATTGGTAACAAACGCTGTATGATTATAGGTAACATATTTTGTCTATGCTGGGGTATAAATATAATGCTTAATACTGCCTTCATACCAACATTATTAGGAGAAGTAGCTCTTGGTCTAGGATTTGCACTAAAAGGAGTATCTGAATCACCATTTTTGTATGCATCCTTGAAGAAACTTAATAGATTAGATGAATTTGGTAAAAAAGAGGCAAGTGGTTCATTTTTATATTTTATTATTGAAGCCATTGCCAGCACCATTTCTGGATATCTTTTCACAGTAAATTCATATCTGCCAATCATATTTGCCTGCCTTTGTTTTTTGATTGCTATTATTTTAGCACTAAACTTTAGTAGCATAGCTAAACCTCACGAGAAGATTCCTGTAAAAAAATATGTTACTGAACTAACTGATGGCTTTAAGTTTATATTTAAAAGTAAACGTCTTAATGCTCTCTTACTTTTTTGCTGTGTATTTTATGGTATTATTTCAACATGCAATATACTCATGAAATCTTATTTTTCTGAACACAACTTGTCTGCTACCGGTTTTGGCTATGCGTATGCAATCTTTGCAGTATGCGCGGCAATAGGCTCTAAGGCACAAGATATATTAGAAAAAAGGCACAAAAATAAAACGCTTACTTTTTTCTCAATTACATATATTTTAATGTTACTTATGGCTGGTATATTTTCACTGTTTGAAATTAAAGATAATACACTTATAATTATAGGAATTGTATTATTCTCCGTTCAATCAGTGCTAAAAGGGGCTTACAGAATAATAATAAAGCAATACATTACAAGATACACCACATCATCTATACGTTCAAAGTTAATGTCAATATATTATCTGTGTGAACATTTAGGCTCATCTGTATTTTCAGCCTTAATATCTATGATGTTAGCTAGTTTTTCAGCAGGCTTCACGTGTACCATTGCTGGCTTTGTCTTAATTGTAATAATAGTTTTAATTCTAGAATTTATGACAAACAAAGTTGGACTTGATCCAAAATCTTATACTACTAGAGATAGATTTGATTTAAAAGAACAAGAAAAAGAAGCTAATTTAATAAGCGAATAAAGAAAGTCAGGATTTCCTCTGACTTTCTTTATTATACATTATTGATTACTGCAAATCATCTCACCTGTTCTTGCACTTGTTATTTTTTCCAATATATTTTTCTCAACGTTATATCTATATATTTCTATTTTATCTTTCAACAAGAAATACAACATATTCCCTTTTAATTGAATTTGTTTTACTTCATTATCTACAATTACTTCATCTTCGTTATCTCCCGTCAAATACACCTTATTATCTTCTGAATTTATATAGATAACTTTATTACCGTACACTCCCATCGCAGACGTTGTATAAAAATTATAACTGTCTACTAAGCAAGAATTATGTGATATAACCTTAGCTTCTCCACCACTCTTACTAACTTTACATATATATCCTTTTCTAGAGCTTGAAGAATAATAAATATTATCATCATCTTGTATTATGTTGTTTACTATATCTTTACCGCTTAAATTCTTCTTTGATTTATTGCTAATAGAAAACGCTATTAAACTCTTAGAAGTAGTGTCTGGTTGTATAAAATACACGTTTTCTAAATCTCGAATCATTTGATAAACAACACCTTTAATTAGCATTTCTCCATTTAAATCATAAACTCCTGTTTTATCACTATTTTTACCGTAGTCTTTATATACCAAAACCTCTTTTTCATACGCCAAATAGCTTGATACATCTCCTTCGACTACAATTTCAGATGTATCAGAAGACACATTAACTTTTATAAGGTTTTTATCTTTAACTCCATATATATTTCCTTCTTCATCAAGCTGAATATATTTCAAACCCTTTCCAGATTTAATCTCTGTCCTTGATTCATCAGCCCCTTGATAATAATATAATATATTTTCTTTATCATCTTTAGTGTAAGGTTCACTCATAAAATACATTTTATATGTCTTTATAAGTTTGCTTTCTTCCAACATCTTATTTGCAATTTCAGTAACTGACGTATACACTTTAAGCTGGTTTACTACATAAAGAGAAAGCGCCACAATTACTAATAATAGTGCTATGTTCTTTAGCCACGGAAGGGACCTATTTTTCTTTTTCTTGTACTTCAAATACTCTTTCCTTGTCATAGACTTTTCTTTTTCTGTCTCAAGCATAAGCGTCCCCCTTATCTTGAGTATAAGTATATCATGCAAGAAATGTTATTACAATATTTTTTGCAAATTAGATAAAATTTAATTTAAAAAGAATATTTATTGTTACATAAAAATAGTAGTACAATATTGTACTACTAAATTAAATTGACTGCTTGAATTATTTTATGTAAAGTGTTACACGAAAGCCAACATTTTGGAGTGAATCTCCAGTCCATGATGGACTATTCACAGAACGAGATGATACGGGAACTCCCGTTTCAAACCAAGACCATGGCCCTCCGCGTACCATACGAGAAGAATTTGCCTGACCTTCCATAGTCCATTCAGTAACATTGCCTGCTAAATCATATATATTTTTTGCTTTCCATGTTTCGCTTTTACCTGTTGTATAATTTACATTGGAAGTACTAGAAATGCCTCCCGTTAAATCACTATAATTTCCCCAAGATGTTGAGTCATTAATATTATGTTCTGCATCAGATACGAAATTTAAAGTTGCATCCCATTGTACTCCATAACACAGTGTTGATACAACGGATTCACTATTTTTATACATATTTTGTGACAAATACACAGCTCCTTGTGTACCAATCGCGTTCCATGGACTCTCGTTATTCCATTCTCCCCATTTAACGTAATTATATACATATGCATTTTTTTTGCTTATTACTTTATGCGCGTCTGTAGATGAAGTTCTTGCAACAGTAACATCTCCATCTCCTGCTTCAAATCGAGCTATGTAAAAGCCATGATTTTTTTGTACAGATAGCATCATTGCATTATATTCTTCTATTTCGCCATCATACCCCGTATTTTCTACAGCTAATGGTTCGGCATAACCTCCTATATCTCCCGTCATCTTATATATACCAGAACCTGTTGATGTTTCTTCTGCCTCTCCTCTTTTAAACACAGCTGTAAATCCCGTATCTAATCCATTTGCATCCTTTGTTCCTGTTGCAGTATATTCTACTGGCACCCATACAAATTGATTACCTATACATGTATAATCTACACCTTTATTTTGGTCTGCAGAATCATCTGAAATTACTAGACCTGTATCTTTTGTTCCACCAACATAATAAAAGCCATCTGGAATAACAACACCCTCTTTTACTAGTGGTTTAAGTCTTTTTTCTACAACTTTCTTATTGATTGAATCCCAACTAAGTTGTACATCTCCTATTGTTACTGGTTCTGGATTTTTTCCAAGCATTCCATCTGCTAACATAATGGCTTTCATCTCTTCTACCTGCTGTGCTTCTGTCTTTTCCACAGCATCTTTTGCTTCACTTATTATATTTGTATTAGACAATGTTATGATTACTGTTGCAGCTAATATTGCCATAACAATTATGGTTATTACAAGTACAATAAGCGATATTGCATTTTTCTTTTTCATTTTTCATATTCCTCCTCTTTCTTTTGTCATTAAATAAAGGTTTTAAACATTTGAGAACATTTAAATTTTGTACGCAAAAAGACCTATGATTTACACACGCACTTTAACGTATGCAAAGCATAGGCCAATTTTATTTGGTCTTGAAAATAACTATTTAGAAGGCTTTTTTGCCCCCCCTCATTTACATTATTTTCCATTAGTTCCATTTGTTTCTCCTTTATTTTGGATATATTTTATACTAAAATTTTATTATTTGCAATACTTAATAAACAATTTTAAATCTTATATAATTATGTTAACCGATTGACATTTTATATCATGTATGTTAAAATATAGATGGTAGTGTGTTGATTGCAGAGCAATAATTATTCCTTTGTAACATCTATAGTATTTCTATAGATTTAACATACGTTTTTCATTTAAAAATTTTTTACAATTAGGAGGACTAGAAAATGAAAAAATTCGTAACTATGTTGTTGGCAGTTATGCTCGTTATGTCTTGCGCAATTTCCGTTTCCGCAGCCAGAGAGTATACTCCTTCCAAATGGGCACAGAAAGCTAGTAATGCATTGGAACTCACCTGGTATGAAAATACCACTCGTAATGTCGAAAAAGGTGAATTCATGTTTTCCATTCTTCGTATGATTCAGGCCAGCAGACAAAGAGTCGGTGAAAGCCTTCTTGAAAGCGACACTGACCTTGACTTCTACGATGAAGACGAACTTACAACAGAAGAACAAGACGAAGCTCGGATCCTTGTTGACCTTGGCGTATTAAATGGCTATAAAGGCTATATGAATATGTACAACGACATCAAGCGTTCTGAAGCTGCTAAGGTTCTTACATTCTTTAATGAAGAACTTGAACTTCCGTATGTAAGAAAAGCAATTACTTTTTCTGACTGTATCGATCACTGGGCAGAAGACAGCATCAAAACAGCTTATAGACTGGGTTTGGTAAACGGTTCTGGTAAAGATACAGATGGTAGCGACATCTTTCTTCCGGATAAGAACCTTACTATTGAGGAACTTGTACAAATTCTTTATAACATTTCAACTGTAAATGATGATTTCACTTATGAAGATATTGCAGCCTCTTTAGTATCGGTCTTTAACGTAGAAACTGATCTTGATCTCGATACCGATTATGAAGATAGCTCTTCAGTTATCTACCTTAACATCGGCGAAAAGCTTACTTACTCCACTAATTCTAAAGGAGTATGGACATCTAGCAATCGCTCGTGTGTTTCTGTTAACTCTTCCGGAGTAATCACCGCAAATGCTCAAGGTAAGGCAACTATTACTCATGGAAGTACAGCCATTACAGTATACGTTGGTAACTCTCCGATATATGTTGAAGTTGGCGGTACAAAAGAAATATCTAATAAGATTTCTTCTTATTGGAAGAGCAGCAACAAAAAAGTAGCTACAGTTGACAGATATGCAGTTGTAAAAGGTGTTTCTGAAGGAACTGCAACAATCAGTCGTGAAGATGATGAATCCTACAAAGTAACTGTTGTCGACAGCACCATCATTGAACTTAAAGTCGGAGAAACTGAAGAACTTGGTAGCAGTAGTAACAAATGGACATCCAGCAATACCAAAGTTGCTACTGTAACCTCTAAGGGTGTTGTTAAAGCAGTTGGCTCTGGAGTTGCAACGATTACCAACCGTTACGGAAAATATCTTGTAGTAGTTCCGAATACTTCTCACCTTGAGATGAATATCGGTGATACTATTAAGTTTGATACTTCTACCAATTGGAAATCTTCTAATTCTAGAATCGTTTCCATCAATGGCGGATATATCAAAGCCGTAACAAAAGGAATCGCAACAGTTTCAAACGACTACACCTCGATCACAATTACAGTAGCTAAGGGTAGCAATTCTTCCACTGATTATGATACAGAAGAAATTACTCTTGAAGTTGGAGATGTTTATTCACTCGGAAGCAAATACGATGATTGGTACTCTTCAAATTCCAGAGTAGCATCTGTTTCATCTTACGGTAAAGTAACCGCTAATAAAGTGGGTACTGCTACTATCACCAACAGAGATACAGGCAATAAATACTACATCACAGTAATAGATAGCGACGATGGACCTAGCTATGATGACTCTGATGTACAGGTTTACGTTGAAGGTTTTGAACCCAACTCATACTATAACGCTTTTGTTGATGATACGATTAAAGTTATCGTAAAATCTGACAGCAAGCTTAAAAGTGTGACTTTAAGCAATAGTAAATGCACTCTCGTAAAGGAAATCTCCTCTATGGGTAACAACAAATATACATTTACTGTAACTTCAAAATCTGCAGGCGCTTGTGTTCTCACACTCAACTTTGCCAACAGCAATCACACCGAATTTACTATCAATTCTTTTAAAGATTGACAGTTGTTCGAATACCAGGAAAAGCCTAGGGAAACTTCCCTAGGCTTCTTTCTTTATACTATATTACTCAAGCATTTTTTCAAACTGAGAATTATATAACTTGGCATAGAATCCATTTTTAGCAATAAGCTCTTCATGATTTCCCTGTTCAATAACATTTCCTTCATTCATAACAAGTATTAAATCCGCATTTTTAATCGTGGATAATCTGTGAGCTATTATAAACGAAGTTCTACCTTTAGTTAATTTATCCATTGCAATTTGAACAAGCTCCTCTGTTCTCGTATCTACTGAAGATGTTGCTTCATCTAGGATAAGGAATGGAGAACTTTGAGTCATTGCTCTTGCAATAGTTATAAGCTGCTTTTGACCAGCAGATATTCCATCAATATCTCCAAGTACTGTGTCGTACCCATTAGGAAGACTTTTTATATAATGGTCAATTCCAACTGTTTCACATGCTTTTACTATTTCTTCATCCGTAACTCCAGTTTTATTAAATGCTATGTTTTCTTTAACTGTACCATTAAACAGCCATGTATCTTGTAATACCATTACAAATAAATCATGTATATTTTCACGAGTTATATCTTTTGTAGATACTCCATCTATTGCTATATCTCCACTGTCGATTTCATAAAATCTCATAAGAAGGTTTACCATTGTTGTCTTTCCTGCTCCAGTAGGCCCTACTATAGCTATCTTTTCTCCTGACTTTGCACTACAGTTAAATCCTTTTATTATCTCTTTTCCTTTATCATAACTAAATCTTACATCTTTAAACTCAATATTGCCTTTCACTTCTTCTGGATTTAAACTCTTTGTTTTATAGCTTTCATCGCTAAGCTCTTCCTCGCCCAAAAATTCAAATACTCTTTCACTTGCAGCTGCTGCAGATTGCATTTGAGTTATAGACTGGGCTATCTGTGACAACGGATTTGTAAACAATCTTATATATATCATAAACGCAACTATATCACCAAAATCAATAATTCCTTTATTTGCTAACACAGCTCCTACAATACATACCGCTACATATCCAAAATTTCCTATAAACCCCATTACTGGTTGCATAAGTCCAGATAAAAAATGACTTTTTCTCACACAGGTATATAGCCTATCATTTATGGCTTCAAATTGAGACCTCGCTTCTTTATCTCCATTGTACACCTTTACTACATTATGTCCAGAATAAACTTCTTCAATATGAGCATTTATATTTCCTATTTCTTGTTGCAATCTATTAAAGTATTTCTGAGATTTTTTCAAAATAACACTCATAAAGCTAAATCCTATAAAAGTAGAAACAATAGCAGTGATAGACATTTGCCAGTTAGTTATAAACATCATAATAATTGTTCCTACAAACATAGTAATTGCACTAACTAAACCACTGACACCTTGATGAAGTGTATCTCCTATTGTATCAACATCATTCGTTACACGAGATAACGTATCTCCTATTTCATGTCTGTCAAAGTACTTTAAAGGTAGTTTGTTTATTTTATTAGATATATCACCTCTAAGTCTCTTTGATGTTTTATTTGTAACTGTAGTCATTATAAAACTTTGAAGGTAGTTAAATACAAAACTACTTGCATAAAAAACAATTAGTATATTAGCTATTTTCTTAATCTTATCTACATCAATTCCCGTCATTAACCCTCTAGTTATTTCATTTGTTATCTCTTTTAGCCTATCTGGTCCAAGAATTGCCAAAATAGAACTTGCACAAGAAAGTATAACTGCAATTAAAATAGGTATAACGTATCTTTTACAATACATAGCAAGGGACTTTATTGAGGCTTTGAAGTCTTTAGGTTTTTCGCCAAACATTCTCATATGTCCTCCACCCATAGGCCCTCTTGGACGTCTTTTAGTTTCAAACTCTTTTTTGTTTTCTGTCTTGCTCATCCTTCCAGTTCCTCCTTACTTAATTGCGATAATGCTATTTCCTTGTATACCTCACAATTTTTAAGTAACTCTTTGTGTGTTCCATGTCCCACTACATTTCCTTGATCTAAAACGATAATTTGATCAGCCTCTTTTATAGTTCCTATTCTTTGAGCTACTATTAGGTTAGTTGCATCCTTAGTGTATTCTTTTAATGCCTTTCTTAGATTGAAATCTGTTTTGTAATCTAGCGCACTAAATGAATCATCAAATATATATATTTCAGGTTCTCTTGCTATAGCCCTAGCTATAGACAAACGTTGCTTTTGACCTCCAGATACATTTGTTCCTCCCTGAGCTATATGTGATTCATATTTATCTTGCATCTTTTCCACAAAATCTGTAGCCTGTGCAACTTTTACCGCTTCTTCTATTTTTTGCATACTAGGCTTTTCTTTTCCATTATCTCCATAAGAAATATTATCTATAACTGTTCCATCAAACATAACTGCTTTTTGGGGTATATATCCAATAATATTATGTAATTTTTCTTGTTTATACTCCTTAACGTCAATACCATCTACTAAAACTTGACCCTCAGTTGCATCATAAAATCTTGGTATTAGATTTATCACTGTACTCTTACCAGAGCCAGTTGAACCAATGAATGCTACTGTTTCACCTCTTTTAGCCTTAAATGTTACATTATGTAACATATATTCTTCAGCATCTGGATATTTAAATGAGACATTCTTAAATTCTACAGTTCCTACTTCATTTCCTACATCCTTAGTGCCGTCTTTTAAACTAAGTGGTGTATCTAGTACTTCAGTTATTCTCTTTGCAGAAACACTTGCTCTAGGATAAATTATAAATATTAAAGCAAGCATCATAAATGCAGATAATACCTGAATTGCGTATGATGAAAATACAACCATATCACTAAATATTCCTATTTTATCCATCATATTGGCTTCATTTATTATATATGCCCCAGATAGATATATAGCAAGCGTTAATCCCTGCATAATGATATTCATTACAGGTGATATTATAGCCATCATCCTTTGATTAAACATTTGCGTGCTAGTAAGTTCATCATTTGCTACTTTAAATTTATTTTCCTGATACTCCTCAGCATTATATGCTCTTATTACTCTAATACCAGTCAAATTTTCTCTAATTATTCTATTCAAATTATCTATTAACTTCTGCACTACTTTGAATCTAGGCAACACTATAATTATAAGTGAAACAATCATAGTAATTAAAATAAGTACAGCAACTCCAGTTATCATACTCCAAGTAAAGTTTTTGCCAGAAATTTTGATTACAGCCCAAACAGCCATAATTGGAGCTTTAATTATCATCTGTGTTCCAACAGACAACAGCATCTGCACTTGAGAAACATCGTTTGTAGTTCTTGTTATCAAGCTACTAGTTGAAAACTTTTTAATTTCCTCTGTACTAAAATCCAGAACTTTGTTGAATACCTTTGAACGCAAATTTCTAGCAAATGAAGCTGCTAAATTAGATGCAAAATATCCAACTATTACAGCAGATAAAAAGCTTAACAATGCACAAGATAACATGTATCCACCTTGTATCAAAATATCTTTCATTCCACTTTCTTTTGTTTGTACAAGTTCTGTTATTTTAGACATATAATCTGGCATTTTTAGGTCTAGCCATACTTGTACAACAATAAAAATCACGCTTATAACTAAGCATGCAACTTCTTTTTTTCTTAAATTTTTTAGTAACTTAAGCATACGCATTTTCCTTCCTTAAATTCGCCATTATATTTTAGCACTTTTGTAGTATTTTTTCTACTATAAATTTAAAATACCTTAATTTCACTCTTATTGCTCTATTAAATATATTATTCAGTTAAAGGCTCCCAATTAAAAGAGAGCCTAACTATTTATTTTGACTAGTTAATTTAATTCTTTTTCATAATAATTAACAAGTATTTTTTCACCATTTGGATAGTATTCATAATCTGTTTTTATATATTTTATAAATCCCCACTTAAAATATATTTGCATATTTCTTACTTCACAAGGTTCTACTCCCAATATTAATGATTTAAAACCTCTCATTTTCAGTTCTTCTTCCATAAATTTATACAATTTTGAAAAATATCCCTTATTTTCAAATTCTTTTTTTGTTCTAAAAGCTGTTAAATATGCTTTTTTCTCTCCAACTAAATTATCCTTATTTTGTATATTTAAATCATTTGCAGATATAACAGCAGTACATTCCGTAATTATATCTCCATTTAACAATCCCATATAAACAAGCCTTGTATCAAGATTTTTTAACGACTCTTCCTTAAAGCTTTTCCACAGATTACAATTGCTATGCTTTATAATTTCTTCATCCCATTTTTTTATAATCAATTCTTTACTTGCTATAACACACTTGTAATTTACCAACTTATTTTCCTTCAATATCAAATGTACTCTTTCTATTTAATTAACAGTAATTATTGCAATTGTCTATAACTTTAATTATTTCAGTTAATAGATTTGTATCTTTTTCAACCTTTATGGTATTTATATTAAGTTCATCTGCCACTCTAATATTATCTGAATTATCATCAATAAATAGTAATTCTTCTGCCAAAATATCATATTTATTTAAAATATACTCGTAAAAATCAGCATTAGGCTTAATTTTTTCAATCTCAGCAGATATTATCAAATCATCTAAATAATAAACATCAAAATTATCACTAATGAAACTTCTAATGAAAGATAAATGGTTCGTTGCAATAATTATTTTTAAATTGCCATATCTTTCTTTTATTGTTTTAAATATTTTCTTATCCCTTACGTTATATATCTTACCAATTAAATCTTTTGTCATATTTACAACATCGGAATCATCACCAGCTAGTTTATTAGCCTTAACCAAATAATCTGAATCATTAATGTTTGGTCCAAACATCCTTTCTAACTTTTCTTCTGTACTTGTTAATTCAATGTCTTTTTCATTAACAAGTACTCCAACGAAATCAAAGGCAATTACTTTTATCATTTTTCCTCCAGTATTGTATGCTCATATATTCTAAATATATTCTCTTACAACTCTATCTGAAATAGTAGAAATTACTTCATAGTTGATTGTGTCATAAATGTCTGCGATATCTTCAACCGTAATATTTTTATTATCCCATATGTATACTGTATCTCCAACTTTAACATTTGGTACATTTGTCACATCAACCATAAAACAATCCATACATATAGTGCCTATCATTGGAGCTACAACTCCATTTATAACCACATGTCCTTTATTTGTTAAGCATCTTCTTAATCCATCAGCATATCCCATTTGAACAGTTGCAATTGTACGAGGTTTATCTGTTATATATCTTTTCCCATAACTAATTGTTGTACCTTGTGGCACTTCTTTTATATACGATATCTTGCTTTTTAACTTCAATGCTGGCTTTAAATCTATCTTGTTTTCTAGAGCTTTATCTGGATAATATCCGTACAAAATAATACCAGGCCTTACCAAATTATAATACGCTTCTTTGTAATTTATAACTCCTGCAGAATTGCACGCATGTATATATTTAAAGTTTATTCCATGCTTTTCACATATTTCAATTGCTTCATTAAATCTTGAAATTTGTAACTTCGTAAAGGCTTCATCTGTATCACTACATGAAAAATGTGTATATATTCCTTGTACATCTATATTGCTGTACTTTTGACACTCAAATATATACTCTTCTAGTTTTTCTAAAGATACACCTGTTCTTCCCATTCCTGTATCTATTTCTATGTGTATTTTAAATGTGTAATCACTATTTTTTCCAAGCTCTTTTAAAAAGCTACTATCTCCTATTCCCAAAGCTATATCATATTTTTTAACCGATTCTATGTCATCTTTGTATATTTGATTTAAAACAAATATCTCTCCTGTATATCCACCTTCTCTTAATATAACTGCTTCGTCAATAATAGCAACTCCTACTATTTTTACATTGCTATCTTTTAAGATATCTATTTTATTATTTATACCAGTTTTGTATCCCTCATCTTTTATAACTGGCATAATATCTACTTTGTTTCCAATCAATTCTTTTATTTTATTGATATTATGTAAAATACAACTACTATCTACCTCTAACCTTACTGGCCAACATTTTTCCATATATATAAACACCTCTTACAATATATTAAATGTATTATAGCATAATAATATTATTTGTAAAGCACATATAAAACAAAACCTTTATGCATCAAGATGAACTTAATACATAGAAGTTTATTATTTAAAATACTGTTATTTTATGTAAAGAGCCGGACGGAGGCCTAGGCCAGCAGCCGCGCTACTAAGAGAACTGAATCCACGAGTACTAGCAGAGCCGTCAGTCCCACTGTCGAAATCACTACCACCACGAATACTAAGATCAGAAGACAAATAAGAATAAGACTCCATTGTCACTTTCCTTTCCTCTCTTTCTTTTTAAATAAAGGTTTCAAACGTTAATTTTGTTATGTGCAACATTTTAAGAAAAACTTTTTACCAAAACATTTGTATATCACGTAATATTTGTATATTTTCACGTTTTATGATATAATATTATTTGTAGACGTTTAATATCATTTCAAATAATTTTGAGGAGGATTTCTTTATGAAAAACAGACCAAGATTACTTTGCATTTGCATGATCTTAGTGTTTGTGGCAATTACCATTATCTTAAATTTAATACTTGCCTTACCTATTTATGCTTTTGCATTATGCTCTTTACTTTACTGGTTAATATGTATAGAAATTTTAAAAGATTTTGCCTGTCGAGAGCGTATGTACAACTGTTCAAGAATTTCTGGTATGTTAGACCATGATTACAAGGAAGTCGTATTACTTCATCCCCATAGGCTTGCTATTTGCTCTAAAATGGTATTTGATGGGCCACTCAAAGCCTATGCAAGAACATCAATGGGATATGTCCATGTCAGAATAGTATCTAGAACTCGTGCATACAAAATATATACCAATGACTGGACTTGGTTTTATTGTAATTTTGCTGAAAAAGAACCCAAATAGGGTTCTTTTTTATAACCATGTGTGTCTAATGTTAACTTTCTTTTCAATTTCTTCTTCATATCTATTTTTGTTTCTAATTAGTCTCATTATACAGTCTATATTATCACAAACTATATCATATTGTTTGCCAAATTCGTCCATTATATAATATGAATCTACACAAGGTCTTGAGCAAACATCTTTAATACTTTTTCTATCACTTACAAAAGAGCCTAAAATGCAATACCTAGAAGTCATTGCACATGCTAAGTTTTCTACTAACTCAATGTTTTTATTAGGCAACATACTAGCTATATCTTCGTCTGTTAGTTCAAAAGACATTGTAAATTCGTCTATACCAAGTTTTCTTAAACATACCATTGTATACGTATTAGAAATATTAAGAGAATAGTCTGCCACTACTTTAATATTGTATTTATTTTTAATTTCACTTAAAAAGTCTATATACTGCAAACTTCCTAATAACACACCTTTTACTCCAGAATTTATTAGCCTTTCAAGATTTTTTGTAATGTATCTATTAAGGTTTTTTAGTGTAACATTTGGTATAGCAAAGAAAAGTTCTGTTTTTCCAAGGTATTTACTTAAAATATCTTGTTCGTACAATAAATAATCTTGAGCTGATATATATAATCTTGCCATGTTCGTACCATATTTATTTTTATACTCTTTAATATAGTCTTTCTTTGTATCATATTTATATATGTATAAAAAATCACGTTTAGCTAATTTTGCATCTTTAAATACTGGCTTTTCTATATGTTCAATTTCACTATACTCACTAGATACATCAATATCTATAAAATACTCTTTTTCTACTTTTTCTAATACATCTCTTCTAATTTTGTTAAGATTTGCTTTAGATATATATATGTTTTCTTCTAGTACAACATCTACATTACTAAACGTGCTAAATACACTTTCTACTTCCTCTTTAGACAAACTATGATTTATGCTTTTTTCTGGCACTATATCACTTACATGTTTTATGTATTTGTCACCAAGCTTTGCCTCTACTTGTACGTTTTCACTGCTTTTTATAGTAACTTTTACATCACACAAGATTTTTCTATTTATTCTTCTTGTATATTCTTCAATTATATTTTTGCTTAATACACTGTCTGTAGTCTTATATATTACACTTCCTACTTTGCATTTTGAATTTATATCTCCAAGCCATACATATTCTCCGTTTTTCATTTCAGAATTTACTATATTAAATTTTTCATCCTTAATACAAGTAACTATTGTAGATAGTACGTTTTCGTCTGAATAAATTTCAATTCCATCATGCAAATTAATATTTTCCTCTAGCTTAACTTTTACAAATTTATTTTTTACATCTAACACTTTTCCAAGTTTTAAGCCAATGTTTTTTGGTGTCTTGATTGATATACTATCTTTATACTTAACACCATTTAAATAGCCTTCACTTTTACCACTTCTATTAAACATTTGAAGCAAATCATGGATATCTCTATCACTTATCATATCTGTTAAAGCCTTTTTATACATTTTAGTAGTAAGTGCTACGTATTCAGGTGTTTTGTTTCTACCCTCTATCTTTAGAGAGGTAACGCCTGCATCTATTAACTCATTTACTAATTCTATTCCAAAAATATCTTTTTTACTTAATATATACTTTCCAGAAACTATACTTTTACTTTCTCCTGTTTTATATAAGCTATATTTACGTCTACAAGGTTGTGCACAATTTCCTCTATTAGCACTTCTAGAACCAATAAGTCTACTCATATTACATTGTCCAGATACACATACGCATAATGCTCCATGCACAAATACTTCTATTTCCAAATCTGTACTTTCGCAGATATCTCTAATCTCTTCTATTGTTAATTCTCTTGCAAGTACCACCCTGCTAAAGCCAAGTTTTTTTAGTACCTGTACTTGTTCTTTGGAATACACACTCATTTGCGTACTTGCATGCATTGCTAATTTTGGAAATAACTCATGTAGTTTTTGGGCTAGTCCTAAATCTTGAAGTATAACTACATCAAGTCCATGTGAATAAAGCTTGGCCACTATATTTAGTGCATCTTTTATCTCATCATCTTTTACTAGTGTATTTAAAGTTAAATATACTTTAACACCTCTTTTATGAGCTTCAAATATTGCATCTAAATATTCTTCAACAGTAAAATTCTTGCTCATTGTTCTTGCGTTATATCTGTCTACTCCCATATACACTGCATCTGCACCCGCATTTATAGCAGCAATAAAAGAATCAATACTCCCTGCTGGAGATAATATTTCAACCTTATTTTGCATAGTCTCCTCCTTAAAATTAAAGCCCCCTTGCAGGGACTTTAAAACTATATTTTTATTCCAAGTAGATAAAATTCTCTTACGTTTTCACTGTTTATTACAGAATACTCTACGTATTTGTATCCTAGTCCGTTATATGTTTCTATATACCCATCCGTTGTATCTTCTATAGATACATTAAACGCAAATATTGGAATAGAATTTGTCTTGTACCTTACAATGTCTGTAACAACTATGCAAAGCCATGTAACGAAAACAATTATTAATATAAAAACTAAAATTCCAATAGTTATAGCTAAATTTTTTCTTACAACTAAATTCAAATTACTCCCCTCCAAGTCTTACCACGATTTTATATATTGGTCCTTTTTCTCTAAACTTTTCTTCATACTCCGTAGCTACATTGTCCTGCAGCTTTAAAGATTTAATATCTTCATATACATTTAAAGATATGTCCTCTATTGTAGCTTTATTCTTGTTATAGCTCATTATGCTATATTCCATTAAAGACCTATTATCTGTCTTTTGCTCAATTAAGCCTTTATTATTTAATATTTCTTTATATATGTTTAAAAATGCTGTTGATGTAAGTCTTCTTTTTTCATGTTTTTTCTTAGGCCATGGGTCACTAAAATTTAAGTATATTTTATCTACTTCACCATTTTCAAAAACTTCTTGAAGTTTTGAAGCATCATATGCGAAAAGTCTTAGATTGTATGCTCTTACACCACTTTCTTCTTCAAGTCTTTTAATCTTTTTTGTAGCAAGTGCTATTACACCTTTATTTAGTTCAATTCCAACAAACAATATATTAGGGTTTTGTATTGCTTTATTATATATAAACTGGCCCTTTCCAATTCCTATCTCTAAATATATGCCGTCATATGTTCCTTTCCACTTTCCTTTAAAGCTTTCTGGAGCAGTGACATATCTATCGCAAGCATTTAAAATTTCCTCTTGATTTTTTACGTTTCTTTGTCTCATTTTTTCTCCCTATATAACCAAAGTTTCTATTAAAACAGACACAAATTGTAGCACTACTAATACACCTGCAATAATAGCTACATTTTTCCATTCTACTTTTTTTATACCTTTTTCAATTTTATCTGTTCTTTCTTTGTCTTTATTTTGTAACTCATTAAACTTCTTTTCATTTTTCATCATTTCATATACTTTGAGTCTAAATTTTGTAAAGCTCATAGCATTCTTTCTATTTAGCTTAAATCTTGCTGTATAAATCTTTGCCAAATATATTGAAAGAGAAGTGAATACAGAAATACAAAAAACATTTAATACAAATGGAACGATATATCTTAAAACGCCTAAAGCATATCCATATATATTTATTACATGTGCAAATGAAATTGCCTCATAATACACATATCCAAATAGTCCTAAAAACGGTAAGTAAAAATATGGTACAAGAGCTGCAATAGCTGTAACTCCCAGCATCTTTAACCTATTTAAAAAGCCTTCTAGCATACTGGATTTATTACCACAAAAAATTTCTTCACACCCATCTATTTTTCTTATACTATCTAAAGTAGATACTACCCCTACTAAAGTAATAAGTACACATATAACTAAACACACAAGTGTAAAAGGTGCTATTTCTTTTTTTAGAAAAGTCTTGAAACTTATTTTTTTCTTAGCCTCAATATTTTCGTCTATTTTATTTTTTTCTATCTCTTCTAAAGTTATTGTATTTTTCTCTTTCATTGTTTCCTCCCGAAATTCTGAAATCTATTTGTCTTGAAGTCTCATCCGCTCTGACAACTTGTACACTAACTGTATCTCCTACTGAATACGTCTTTTTAGTTCTTTGCCCTATAAGGCGCATTGCCTTTTCCTCATATACATAATAGTCATCTTCTAAGTTTACCATAGGTACAAGACCTTCAACTGTACTTTCTAACTTAACATACATTCCATAATTATTTACTCCAGATACAGTACCTATGTACTCTTCTCCAAGGTGAGAATGCATATATTTTGCCATATACATATCGTCTACATCTCTTTCAAGAAGTGTTGCGCGTCTCTCACACGCACTACTAGATATAGCATAAGCTTTAGCCTGCTTATATAACTTTGTAAGTTCATCTTCAGATAAAGAATAATCGCTTTCAATATACTTTGAAATTACCCTATGTATAAACAAATCTGGATATCTCCTAATAGGAGATGTAAAGTGAGTATAATACTTAAAGTTTAGACCAAAATGTCCTAGACAATCATCAGAATATTTTGCAAGTTTTAGACTCCTTAATACTAATTTTGAAATTACTGCATCTTTACTCTTGTCCTCTTTAAACTTTTCCAAAACGTCACTTATGGCTTTAGGATGAATTTTGTTAATGCCTTTTATACATGCACCCATTGTACTTAACGTTTCATTAAGCTCTCTTAATACATCTATATCTGGCTTTTCATGTATTCTATATATAAACGGAGCATTGAGTTCACAAAATGTTTTAGCAATGCACTCATTTGCAATTAGCATAAATTCTTCTATTATACCATTAGATACTCCAACTTTATATGGTGCAACAGACACAACTTCACCATTATCTCCTAAAACAATTTTAGTTTCTGGTATATCAAAATCTATACTTCCTGCTTTTTTTCTTGCAAGTTTTAACTTTTCTGAAAGTTCACGCATTAAATATAAATCTTCCTTAAATGGAGCATATTCCTTTAATATTTCTTCATCTTCATTATTTAGCACTTTTTCTACTTTTTCATAAGTCATTTTTTTCTTTGAACAAATTATAGACTTATATATGTTACTAAATAACACTTTTGCATTCTCATCAAAGATAATATCTATTGAAAGAGCTAGTCTTTCTTCGCCCTCATTTAGACTGCATATACCGTTTGAAAGACTACGTGGTAACATTGGTATTACAATGCCAGGCATGTATACGCTTGTCCCTCTTTTTATTGCTTCTTTGTCTATAGCAGACCCTGGTAAAACATAGTGACTTACATCTGCAATGTGAACGGATAGCTTATATGTGTTATCCTTTTCTTTCTTTATTGAAACTGCATCATCAATATCTTTTGTGTCTTCAGAGTCTATTGTATAAATATTTTCATTTCTTAAATCTTGTCTAAAAGACATATCTTTAGGTGTGATTTCAGAAACTTTATCTGCTTCTTGAATTACTTCTTTAGGAAATTTATCACTTATTTGATATGACTTAATTAGAAGTGTTCTTTCTATATCTTCCGTATTTTCAGTTCCTATCACTTCTATAATTTTTCCTTCGGCTTTTCTATTTGAAGTAGCATTTTTTTCAATTTTTGCAATAACTCTCGCGTTGTTTTCTATGCCAATACATCCTTTTTTAGGTATGTAAATATCCTCTATTCCTTTAGCTATTGGCTCCACAAAGCCAAAGTTTTCTCCTTTTTTAAATATTCCTACTATAGGCAAGTCTGCCCTTTTAATTATTTTCTTAATAATACCTTCTGCGTTTTTAGAATTTGCTTTAGGTTTAGTGATATTAACTAATACAGTATCGCCATTTAAAGCACCAGCAAAATCTTCACGTGCTATATATATTTCTTCATCTTCTAAACGAACAAAGCCAAAGCTATTGGCTCTGACTTCAAATGTTCCTATTGCTTGAGAGCCTTTTATTATCTTACAAATTCTTTTGCTGTCGTCTGTATATATTTTTCCTTCTTTTTCTAGTTCAGATACTATCTTTTCTAGGTATTTTATATCCTCTTTAGGAACGCCAAAAATTACTGCAAGTTGTTTTACAGTAATTTTTTCATATTTTTCTTGATATATAAACTCTAATACTCTCTCTTTTCTGCTTTTTTCAATATTTACCATACTTATTCCTTTACTTAGTTATAGCTATAGTAGTTAAAAAGCAAAGTACTATAAAGACTATTCCCAAAACAACTGTTAGCTTTGAAAGAATACCATCCATAGTTTTTCCTTTATTTGCTCCATAAAATGTATTTGTGCCTAATGCACTAGAAGAACCTTCTTTAGAAGACTGCATCATAACTACAACAATTAATGCTACAGCCACGATCATAGTAACAACTATTAAAGTCCAAGCAATCCATCCTAACATGTATATTTCCCTCCATATCTATAATTGACTTTCATTAACTTGAATTATTATACCATAGAAAATGGACATTTACAACGAATTTAAAAAATATTTTGTTTTTTTGCAAAGAAAGGTTGACATCTGCATATAATTATATTATACTTTGTATTGTGCATCGCGGGGTAGAGCAGTTGGCAGCTCGTCGGGCTCATAACCCGAAGGTCATTGGTTCAAGTCCAATCCCCGCAACCATCTATTTAGGTCTCAGGAAACTGAGACTTTTTTATATCTACTTATACTGAAACAATACAAAAATATTCTCCAAAATTAAGGAGAATATTTTTTAATGTTACTTTAACTTAATCTTAATCTTAACTGGGTTGTGATTAGTATTTTTAAACCCTGTATCAATAGCAGATACACTTTTTACTTCTATATTTGGTGTAGTAATAAAACCATCTACAGTTGCAGTTACGCTCTCGCTCTCATTGTATGGAATATTTCTTAATCTAAATGTCTTTTTACTCGTATCTGTTACAATATTCCAGTCATCAGGAAATACCTTGCTATCTATCTTTGTTATAGTGTAATTTATACTCTCATATTCATTTGCCTCATCCTTTGGAAATAGCATGTTAAAATCTCCACCAGCTACAACATAATTTCCCTTGTTATACTCAAGTAGCATTTCTTCTTTAAGCACTTCTAGTTGTGATTCTCTCATAGAGCCATCATCATAATCTTCCAAGTCAACATTTATTACAACTAATTTATTATCTGTATTTTCAATTGGTATAACCATTTTTTGTAAACACTTTTTAGCAGTAAATATTCTTTTTGGAAACTCATAAGTTTGTGGCAAATTTAACCTGCATCCATCACCATCATATTTACTTAACATACCAATCCCCGTTTTAACACTTCCTATTAAATTTGGAAAAGGATAAGGAATGAAAGCATCTTGTTCTACTGCATACATGCTAACACCATTAAAATCGTTAGATAATTCTACATACTCATTTACATCATATGAAACTTTTGATTTGTAATCTACTTCTTGAAGTAGTGCTATGTCCACATTTTCATCTTCTATAATTTTTTTTACAGCTTCTAAGTTGTCTGTAACTACCTGTTTTTGAGAAGGTTTAGTACTACTTCCACCCTCAATAAATAGTGACTCACTTTCGCTAGATATTAAATGCCCTATATTATATGTCAATATACTTAATTCAGCATTTTTACTTAGTTTTACAGTAGATTTTCCCACTGTCTTTAATGCTTCACCATTTTTTGGAGAAAATTCTGTTATCAATATAAACCCTAATATTAGTACTGCAAGTACTAATATATCTACAATTACTTTAAGTACTTTTTTAATTACCCTTTTTACCATGTTTTCACCTAAAACGTAAGCCTTTCAAAATCTTCTAGCCTTCCTTTGTATACTTGCATTATTTCTTCTTCAAATTCCAAGTGATAATTTTCTACATGAGACAGTTCTAAAATATATTTTACAAACAATGGATTTAATATGAAAAGAGGACCTAAAATGTATGTTCCAAAAAAGTTTTTGTAATGAATTCCCTCTAATTTACTTTCCTTATTTAACCCAATTCCTTTTTCTGCTTTTACAAAATACATATCCTCGTTATTGCCAAAGCTATGGCTAAATTGATTTTTAAACCCAAGTATTTCAATGTCACAAAATTTGCCAAGTATCATACCAGCATACCTATCTAACATATATCTTTTAGAATAGAAATCAAATAAACCTAGTCCCTCTATTTTAATACCATTATCGCACTCAATATATTTGCCAAATATTTCAAACGCATTTCCTGTAAATAAAAATATCTTCTCTTCATCTATAAGTTCTTTTATTCTATCTTTGTACTCCATAAGTTTTGCAATTACTTTTTCTTGTGTCTTTTCTGTCATAGGCCCCATATATATCATATCAACATCTTCTGTTACAAAAGCAGGAATAGATGTAAAAGAGGTATTTATTACTTCAACTTCATCTGAACATCTTTTCAAATATTTAATATTCCACAAATCGCCATACAAGTTGCAAAACTCTGGAAATAAAACTTCTACTTTCACTTTTCTTCCTCCTTTAATCTATTCTCTAATCTAGCTTTTACTTTATTTGCTATGTGTATAGTATACACATCATAAGTTATAAACACCTTATCAATTCCGTTTAAATCTAATAAGTCGACTGTATCTTCTTCATTTCTTGTAAATTTAATCTTTTCTTTTGGAACCCCAGCAAGAAGTAATCTCAAATAGTGGTCAGGGCATCTAACTCCTCCAATTACAATTTGTTTTATACTGTCGTCTGCTAAAAATTCATAATCTGTATCATATATCCACGTTAGATTTTCTGATGTTTCCCTTGCGTCAAAAAAGTCATCCAAGTTTAAAATTACCGCTTTATTTCCTGGTTCAGACTTAATATAATCAAAAACACGAGAACATGCAACTGGGTTTTGACCTTTAGCAAGATGCATTATAATATCCACCTTGCCAACTTTCTCTTCGCTAAATCTAGTTTTCACTACTTTCGAACATTCAAGTCCTTTTTCAATTTGATCGTATGTTAAACCAAATTCGCTTAAAAAAGTAATAGCTGCTATTGTATTATATATGTTAATTATACCATTGGCTGAAATACTATACGTATCTTTGTTTTCATTATGTACTACATCAATTGTCATATTATCTGTATCAATATTTTTTACCAAATAATCTGCATCTGGTGATTTAAAACCACATTTCGGGCAATGTGCCTTTCCTATATGATGGTATCTTAAATAATCAAAAACAAGTGTTGTGTCACATATAGGACATGTACTAATATCTTGAATTAGGTTTATACATTTATCCACATCAGTAGGAAGCTTGTCTATTCCAAAATATACTTTCTTGTTTTCATCACTTCCCACACCACAACATATTAAATCATCAGCATTTAATATAAGTGTTGTAGATTTTGGTAGGTCTTTGTTTATTATTCCTTGAATATACTCTGTATGAGCATTTCTTTTTATAGAATCTCTAAATAAATTTGTACAAACAAGATAAGTTGGAGTAAGGTATGGATATACCCTAATCGAACTTCTTTCATCTATTTCAAATACAGCAAGATTTGACTTGGCATTTCCTTTAAGGTTTGCATCAGATAATAAAGATGTTGCAATTCCTGCATTAACATTTGCACCTAATCTATTTGTTACTGGCCTGTATCCATTTACCTCTAAAGCATCTATTATCATATTAGAAACAGTAGTTTTACCGTTTGTTCCTGTAACACCAATTATTTTTTCAGGTTTACCAATTCTTCCTAAAAAATCCGGACATATTTTAAGAGCAATTTTCCCCGGGAAAAATGTGGCATTTCTCCTTAACATAATCAAAGCTAATCTTGCTAGTTTAGCAGTATATAACGCTAAAAAAAACTTAAAATTCTTTTTCATATTTTCTCCTTTATCTGCAACATTATACCACAGATACACTATAAATGGAAGTATTAAAATTTATTTTGAGATGGTATAATATGGTCTATATACAACAAAAAATGTATGGTAGAACTCAACATTCTCCATACGTTATAGAACATTTTTTATATATTACTAGCCTGCTATCATACAAGCTACTATATACTCTTTGTTTATTATAGCTTTTTTAACATCTACTTTATATTGAGCTATATTTCCAAACATCCCTTTTTGGCTACTATATACTAACCCATCTATATTTACATTTTCTAGTTCAATTGTTTTTTCGTTATCTGCAACTAGCTTACCTGTATACTCAAGAGTTCTTTCTCCCTTTGTTGTAACAATAACTATAACTTTTGAACCCACGAAATCTTTATACATATATCTTTCCTCCTCAGGTACAAATATACCATAAAAAGCAGATTAAAACAAGAAGAGCATAAAAAAAGAAGAGCTACTAAAACTCTCCTTTAAATACATTTATGCTCTTGTTACTTTTCCAGATTTTAAGCATCTAGTACATACTTTTGCAGTTCTAACTGTTCCAGCATCATCAATTTTAACTGATTGAATATTTGGTTTGTATGTTCTTGATGTCTTTCTGTTTGAGTGACTTACATTATTTCCAAAAGTCATCTCTTTTGAGCAAATTTCACACTTTGCCATAATTTAAATCCTCCTAATCTTGATTATTTCTTTTCAGCTGGCTTTGCTGCTTTACCTACTCTATCTCTTAGATAGTATAGTTTTGCACGTCTTACTTTAGAGCTTCTTACTACTTCTACTTTCTCAATTCTTTTTGAGTGTACTAAGAATGTTCTTTCAACACCTACACCATAAGATATTTTTCTTACTGTAAATGTTTCGTTAGCTCCACTATTTTGACGTTTAATAACAATTCCTTCAAAAACCTGAATTCTTTCACGGTTTCCTTCTTTAATTTTAACATGAACTTTAACTATATCTCCGATTTTGAATTCTGGAGCTTCTGCTTTTAATTGTTCATTTTCAATTGCTTTAATTATATCCATTTTGTTTTCCCTCCTTCTTGGCTACAATTTGTTTTATTTTTTCTTTATTTAATTTATTGTGTTCAATATACTTTGTAAGCATATCTGGCCTTTTTAAATATGTGGTATAAATTCTGTCCTCTAGTCTATACTCATTTACTAATTCGTGATTCCCACTAACTAATATATCTGGTACTTTTAGTCCTTTATATTCAAGCGGTTTCGTATACTGTGCTTCTTCTAAAAGTCCTGCCTCAAATGTTTCATTAGACACTGCATCTTGCTTTAAAACGCCTGGTGTTAATCTTGCTACACTATCTAGTATAGCTAAAGCAGGCAGTTCTCCGCCAGTTAACACATAATCTCCAATAGATACTTCACAAATATCATATAGCTTAAATATTCTTTCGTCTACACCCTCATAATGTCCACATATTAGTACAATGTGTTCACAGTTTTTGGCGTATTCCTTTGCAACATCTTGTGTAAATGTTCTTCCCTTTGGACTTAAGTAAATTATTTTTGCATTATCTAAATTTATACTAGACAGTGCTTTATCTAACACAGGTACAGTTAAAACCATACCAGTTCCACCGCCATAGACGGTATCGTCTGTGTTACGTCTTTTACCCTTTCCAAAATTTCTTAAATCTACTATTTCTATTTGCAAAATGTCTTTTTTAATTGCATTAGAGATTATACTTGTATTTATATATTCTTGTATAACATTTGGGAATAATGTAATTATTGTAAATTTCATATTAGCCCCTCTAGATTTTTAACAACCATTTTACGAGATTTTATGTCTATACTTGATATATTTCGCTTTATCGCAGGAATATAAAAAATAGTGCCATCTTGCTTTTTAATTTCATACACATCATTTGCTCCAGTATTAAATACTTGTTCTAATGTACCAAGAAGTGTACCCTGATCATCATATACGTCAATTCCCTCTAAATCTTTTACAAAGAACTCATTTTCTGATGTTTTTTCCTCTTCTTTGATTTCTCTCATAATGCTTAAGCCTACTAGACGTTCTGCTTGTTCAATGCAGTCAACACCTTTAAGCTTCATGACAAACATTCCTTTTTGAAATCTAGATTTTTCAACAATGTATTTAATACCATCTATGTATACGTTTTTTAAATTTAAAATGTTTGTTTCATTATCTGTATAAGAATATATTTTAATTTCACCTTTTAATGCATGTGTATTTACTATTTTACCAAAATCAATATACTCCACAAATTCCACCTATTCTACTACTTCTATTGAAACTTTTTCCTTTTGTCTTGCACTATAGGCACGAACTATTTCTCTTATGCTTTTAATTATTCTGCCTTCTTTTCCAATAATTCTACCCATATCTTCTGGTGCTACCTTAACTTTAATTACTGTAGCTCCATCTGTTTGTTCTTCAGTAATCTCAACTTGTTCTTTATATTCAACAAGTGAAGATACAATGTAATTTACTAATTGTTTATACATTAGAACCTCCTTTACAGCTCGATACCAGCTTTAGTAATCAATGCCTTTGCAGTATCTGTAGGCTTTGCTCCCTTTGCAATCCATTCTTTTACTTTAGCTTCATCTATTTTAATTTCCTTAGGTTCAACCATTGGGTTGTATGTTCCTAATTTTTCGATGAAACGTCCATCCATTGGATATCTTGAATCTGCAACTACCATTGTGTAATATGGTGCTTTCTTTGCGCCATCACGTCTTAATCTTATTTTTACCATCTATCTTTCACCTCCAAATAAGTTTTTATCTAAAACCCTTGCGACGCCCACCTAAGGCTGCAAAAGGATTTTTACCATTTAATACATCTTTCATAGTTTTTCTCATTTGTTCATATTGGTTTATAAATCTATTGATGTCCTCAACTTTAGTGCCACTACCTTGTGCTATGCGTTTTCTCCTTGATGCGTTTAATATATCTGGATTTCTTCTTTCAGCTTTCGTCATAGAAGAAATTATAGCCTCAATCTGTCCTAATTTTTTTTCATCAATTTCTGCATCTTTAAGTTCTTTTGGAACTCCAGGAAGCATTGCAAGCATTCCTTTAAATCCAATCTTTTTTATCTTTTTAATTTGTTTTGCATAATCATCAAGAGTAAACTCGTTTTTTCTAATCCTTTTTTCAAGATCTTCAGCTTCCTCTTGCTCAAACATCTCTTCTGCTTTATCTATTATAGACAAAACATCTCCCATGCCAAGTATACGTGATGCAATTCTATCAGGATGGAATTCTTCAAGTTCATTTAACTTCTCACCAACTGAAGCAAGTTTTATTGGCTTACCTGTAATTTTCTTAACAGATAATGCTGCACCGCCTCTTGTATCTGAATCAAGTTTTGTTAAAGAGATACTATCTATTCCTACCTTTTCATCGAAACTAGATGCAACGTTTACAGCTTCTTGACCAGTAGCAGAATCGATTACAAGCATTATTTCGTGTGGTTTAATTTCTTTTTTTAGTCTTACTAACTCATCCATAAGCACTTCATCTACTTGAATTCTACCAGCCGTATCAATAATAACGTAATCATTTAAATTAGAATTTGCTTGTCGTAATCCCGCTTTTGCAATATTTACAACGTCTTTTGAGCCATCTTCACTATATACTGGTACACCAAGTGATGCACCAAGTGTTTTTAATTGTGCTATTGCTGCCGGTCTATATACATCACACGCAATAAGAAGTGGTTTTTTACCATTCTTCCTTACATAGTTTGCAATCTTCCCTGCAAGAGTTGTTTTACCACTACCTTGAAGTCCAACAAGCATTATTATCGTTGGAGGGTTTGATGCAAACACTAGTCTTGAATCAGTACCACCAAGCATATTAGTTAATTCATCTCTAACTATTTTTACTACCTGTTGACCAGGTGTCAAAGATTTCATAACATCTTCGCCCAAGGCTTTTTCTTCAATATTTGAAATAAATTCTTTTACTACTTTGTAATTGACATCCGCCTCAAGCAAAGCAAGTTTTACTTCACGTAACATTTCTTTTAAGTCTTTTTCGCTTATTCTTGCTGTACCCTTTAGTCTACGCATTACATTTTGCATTTTATCTGACAAACTATCAAACATAAATTTCTCCTATTTTCTTCACAATGTTCTTTACTTGATTTAATTCTATGCTTTCATCTTCTAGCTTTTTATTTAATTCAGCTATTTTGTTTTTTACTTCGCAATATTTTAATTTTTCTTCATATTCATATAATTGTTTTTCTGCTTTCTTTAATGTATCATTTACTGCCTGATAAGATATGTGTTTTTCTTCTCCAATTTCTCTTAAAGATAAATCTGAATAATAATATAACTCAAACACTTCTTGCATATTAGTAGTAAGCAGTTTTTTATAGGTTTCATATATTAAAGTGAGTTCTACGTTCTTTTCCATACTTCCTCCAGAAAAAATATATGAGTAAAGCAATTTTGCTTTACTCATATATTCTAACATGGCAAAACCATTTTGTCAACAGTTTTAGCCTTCGTTTTCGGAAGTTTCTTCTACTTCTTCATCATACACATCATCGTTATCATATTCATCATCTTCCGCGTTACGCAATGCAATATACTCTTTTATGCTTACAACCGTGTTAATACACACAATTATGCTTGCGAGTGCAACTAGTCCCCAACTTGCCATAATTCTCCATGTCATAATGTTTGCCATCATGTTTACAACACACTGAAAGGAAAAGACGAGCAATAACGCCACCGTTAGTTTCGACTTTCTTAAGTAATCAAACTTAATCATCCGAATTGCAGTGATAAGCAACAAGATAACCAAACTGCTTGTAATAAGTGCTGTTCCCATTTTTGAATCCTCCAAAATTTAATTAAATATGAATTGATACTATTAGTACCTCCTATATTATAACACGCCGTCAATATTATGTCAAGTTGATGTTGCATATTTGCATCTTTAATATATTAACTTTTTAATCTCTCTCCTCTTGTTTTTTAATTAAATATATTATACAATTACTTTGTTAATTATGAACGGTTATACGGAGGATAAAATGAGTAAATCAGATTTAGTACAATTTCAAGAAAAATTTCACCTTAGTGATAATTTTATAAACACTATAGAAGAACTCTTAGATAAACTTATAGACTTTGGATATATAGGCATATTTAAAAAAAGAGCCTTGATAGAAAAATTATATGATAATATTAACGAAATATATATTGGTAATCAAAATCCACTAGATTACAAAACTGGATTTTATGACGCCAATAAAAAAGTTTTGTATATTAAAAATGAAAAGGATATACCATCTGTATACCTTAGATTGCTTTACGTATTTACTACTAGCTCTATAGATGAAAACAGTCACTCAACTGGATACATGATTACAAGACTTAGAACGGATAGCTACAAGCTAGAACATATCAATTTTGCAATAAATAGAGCTGTTATGTCTAACTTGGTATGTAAACTATGTAATATGATTTCAACAGATATTAGTATACTCTCTACATATAAAACATACTCTCATAACTTCTTAGGTCACACAATTGAAGCTACAAATAACATCTACGCATTAGAAGGGAAAATATTGTCTGAGTTATGTTTTGCTTTAAATATTGACGAGCAAATGTTGTTTACGGGGTTGTTTTCTAAGTATCCTCATAAATATTTAGAAAATCTTCTTTCAAAAAGAGATATATCTCTAGACGATGAATTCTTCACTCTGTTTGATAACATCAGTAGAAAATACAATTGGTATAATAAATTAACATTCTTATCAAAAAAGTTAAATAATAACTACTTAGAATTTAAAAAACATGCTTTAGACAATGACACTGCTGACTTAATTTCTGAAAAAAGCGCATTATTTAAACAAATAAAACTAGTTCTTAACTCTTTAACTACTACAGAAAGATTTGATTTAACAGATGATGAAGAAACTGCTGACGATTTAACAGATGCAAGTTTAAATGAAGAAATATATAAATTAGAAATTGAGCTTAAAGAGACTTTGATTGCAATGCAAAATATACTATGCAATAAGATTATATCAAGTACAAAATACTTAACAGACTATCAATACGCTAGTAGACTAAAACAATTTAGTGAAATGTTAATTATGAAAAATGACGAATTGGAAAAAACCATTACTAATGTTATCTTGTACAAGTTATTACCCAAAGATGAAATTACAACCGTAAACCTTACAGTAAAAATTAAATATATGTTAATCCAAAACATATTATCTGAAAGTAATTACACGTCAATTTCTAAAGCTTTTACATTTAATATTATTCCAGACTTAATTAATGAAGATTCTGGCATTGCATTAACTTTACTTAATATCAATGGTTCTTTTGCAAGATTAGTACAAATTGAAAACCTTAATTTACCTTTAGAAGATATGAATACTACTCCATCGTTTATACCACTAGACAATTTTTCTTATTTACTAAATAGTGATTATTCTAATATGTATGTTGGCTTTTTGGAAAAAATATATACAGCTTTACGTTTTAAATTTAATGAATTTAAGAACTTAAAACTTAGTGAGTTATATATGTTTGAATACAATTCAAAAAAATATTTAATTGTAAATCTTGGTGTTAATGTATATGTACTTACAGTAGATGTATTTCAAAATAACTATGACTTTAAAATGTTAGACATTTCTGAAAAATATTCACTATTCGAAAAGTCTAATATTAAGTTTAATTCAAATAAAAATGAATTACCTATGATATATAAAAATTAAGTAATTCGGATAATATAATGGGTCACGCATAAATATGTGCGTGACCCTTAAATTTTAAATAACATACAATACTACTCTAAAAAGCAGCATATTACACTATCACAAAAGTTTATTTTTTTGGCTGTATAATTTAGGTTGGGGTGTGAAAACACCTTAACCTATTTTTTGCATAAAAAATTGCAATTAAATCACAAATACCTTAAAATGTAATTAACACAAAACAAAGAAAGGTTAAATATGGTGATTCAATTGCATAACAATGATATAACAAATTTATTAGATTTACAAGGGGTTTTAGTAAATAAAAAGATTTTCTCAAAAGATTTAATTGAACTTTGGATTAGTTGTCCTATTAAAGTTCATGTTTGCCCTCGCTGTGGCAATACTACTTCTCGTGTGCATGATTACTATGAACGTTCTTTTAGTCATATTATTGTTAACAAAAAGGAAACTTTAATTCACTACAACAGCCGTAGATATGTTTGTACTAAATGTGGTAAAAGATTTGCTGAATCTAATTTGTTCGTTGAAAAGTTTTACAGACATTCTAACGCTGTCGTAAATAATGTTTTTGATGAACTCACAAACATTAACAGTTTCTCTAACATCGGAAAACACACTGGAATGTCTGGGCAAAATGTTACTAGATTAATGAAAAAGTTTATGCCTATATTTCATAACATTACTTCTCTTTCTGAGGCTATTGGTATTGACGAATTTAAAGGAAATGCAGGTGGTAACAAATTTCAAGTTGCAATTACTGACCTTAAATCTCATAAGGTTATTGATATTATCTCTGCACGTTCTGAAGAGGCTATTTACAATTTCTTTAAGAATATCTCTAATACAAATAATGTTAAACTAGTAACTATGGACTTATCTATGTTTTTTAAAAACATTATTCAAGATATATTTCCTAAAGCAAAAATTATTGCTGATACATTTCATTATACCAGACTCATGCACTGGGCTTTAGATAATGTTAGAAAAAATGTTCAAAAACATCTACCTAAAGAAATGAAAATTTACTTTAAGCACAGCAAGTCTGTCCTTCACAAAAGAATTTCTGATCTTGATATGGACCAATACCAACAACTATGCAGAATGCTAGATTATGACGAAAGCTTGCGTTGGGCTTATTCTATTGTTCAAAAGTTATTTGAAGTTATTGACGAAAAAGAACCAGCTAAAAAAGTATTACTATTTAAAGATTTTATGAATTACTCTAACAACTGCGATATACCCGATTTTAACAAACATATCCAAACTTACTTTAAATGGCACAAATATATTATTAATTCTTTTTATACTAATTACAGTAATGGTATAACAGAGGGACTTAATACTAAAATTAAAACGCTTAAAAGAATATCTTTTGGCTTCAGAAATTTCACTAACTTTAGACTTAGAGTATTAATGGCTTGTTCTTAACAACAAGTTAAAAAATATATTTCAAAAAAATATGCCTTAAGGCTTGCGTTAGCATGCCCAAAAAGCATATATTTAATTACATTTTTATATTTATTTGTGACACACCCTAAAATACAGTTAAAAAGAGAGATGTAAATGATTTTTACATCATTTACACCCCAACTATTGACTTAGAGCCAAAACTCCTTAGCCATTCGAGGTTCATGACTCGAACTTGCTAAAGAGCTCGCTTATGTTCGCTAAAATTGCTACTTCGTACCAATTTTTGCTTTCTAATTTAATTTTTAATTTCTCTCGTTTCCCTTTTCCTACTCAATACCAAGTACTGGGAAATTCAGTTCACAGTCTTTCACTATTGAATGTAAAGTGTGGCACGAAACCCTATGCCGTCGTACGCATACGTAGGACTGTAGTTGTTACGATAACTCGCAGGATCGCCGGACCCATCGTTGTAATAGCCGCCCCCACGGACAACGCGGCTGCTAGAAGAGTAGGACTCCATTGTCCATTCCCATACATTTCCTGCTAAATCATATATATTTTTAGCTTTCCATGCCTCATTTTTTCCACACACTTGAAGTGAGCCAATATTTGTTGAAGCATCACCTGTTAAGTCCCAGTAATTTCCCCAAGATCTTGAGTCTGTTATATTATAATTTGCATCAGACACAAAGTTCATCACAGCGTCCCACTGCACTCCGTAACACAATGTAGATACCACGGATTGACTTCCTTTGTACATATTCTTAGACAATTCTACTGCTCCAGCAACGTCTGAAACGCCAGATATAGTTGTAGATGATATATCATTTTTAGCTTTTCCCCATGGCACATAGTTATATACATATGCTTCTTTCTTACTTACCACTTTATGAGTCACTGTGGGTACTGTTCTTGCTTCTGTTGCATCACCATCCCCTGCTTCAAAACGTGCTATATAAAAACCATGATTTTTCTCAACAGATTTCATCATTGCATAATATTCTTCGGACTCTGTTGCATATCCATTTGCATATGGCTCTGTATAGCTAGATGATACTGTTCCTA